>WNGK01000824.1_pt1 | contig 40657 bp, 36 predicted proteins | sample 5400601 | NCBI WGS metagenome assembly WNGK01 (sample SAMN13153376, study PRJNA577476) | soil metagenome | isolation source: 60 cm soil or saprolite under Garry oak tree replicate 1 | place: USA:California | collected 2016-06-15 | reverse complement strand
GGCCCTTCCTTATCTGGTGGATTGGGTGGGGTGGGCTGCATGGTCTGCTCCTTGCTTATAACTATAGCCATCGCGGCGATGGATCGGCGTACAGAAGCGATGGCTAATCCCCTGTACCCTGCCGTCTTTGGTTCGGATATCGAATGACCCGGTAGCACGTACCAACACCCGTCCCATGTATGTCCCTTGCTTCGTGCCACTGGTGACAATGGCTCTGACGATATCTCCCGTTTGGAAGCCTTTCACCTTTTTTGCTCCCTTTGGCTTTGAGCAAGGAAATCCGATCTCGTTCACGTTGCACATCTGTCTGCATCCATAGCCTTGAGCAGTAATGAGGAGTGGCACAATCCCCTGCATATGTAAGATTTCCGGGGTACTGGCCCCGACGCAGGCAGCATCATGCCAATGGGTCTTCTCTAGCCCTCGGCTGGCCCGATTGAACTTGGTACGCCCCCCGCTTCCGCACTCAACGGGCAGTCCCAACGCTTGCAACCGCTCATATAACGCCCACCTCGTTGAATTCACTGCCGCCGCGTCCGCAAGCGGTGCCCTGGCCCGGGCCAGGATGCGCTTGAGGAGATCTGGCTTCTTTGCCAGAAACACCTGAATATCCACTGTTCCTTTTTTCAGATTGCAGGGTCCACAGGCGAGACACAAATTAGAAATGCGATCTGACCCACCCTTAGCTCGGCACTGGATATGCTCGATTTGTAAGGGGAGGCGAGTTGCTCCACAGTAGCAACACTTCCGACCCCACTTCTCTAAGAGGTATTCCCTTGCCTCGTAGCCTGCGAGGGTGCCTTGCTGATAAGCTATTCCCGCAATTTCTGGGTTCTCCATCGCTTGCAGATCAAAGCGTACTAACTCCTGAGAAATGGCAGCAAGAGGGCAAAGACGCCTCAGTCGCTTCACCCAGGTAACGACATTGCACACCCGACTTTCCAACGAGGGCGGGAGCCAGCCCTTTGGTCGTCGGCGATTGAGAAACCTTGGTTTGCGGTATCGGGTATCGCGCTGCCTTCTCCCCCGACGTACACTCCGTCGACCATCAAGGGCATGTTTGATCTCAGCCCCCCGATGGGTGATCTCTGCGGCGAAGATCACCTCGCCGGTTGCATCCTTGACCAGCGCTAGGCCAGTCGTCTTGCTGCCAGGATCGAGCTTGACCCGAAGTGGTTCAAGTTGAGGCATCTCCACTTCGGCATGCAGAATGAGGACGAAAGGGTAGTGCCGCAGAACTGCTGCCTTGCCCTGTTTCAGCAAGAGACGAGCATAACCCGGATGGACAGGATTCAGTGGGTGCTTGTTGGCATCCACGACGAATACTTTGGACATCGATAGGTGCTCCTTTCAGAGCCTCCGCTTGCGCGGGTAAAGGTGGCCTTGACAAGGTTCAGGAACGGTTTCACATGCAACACACTGGCTTAACCCTCTAGACCTGTTTAATGCTGCATCGTAGAGCAGTGGGCTGGCCGCGCACCCACTGGTACCTATTTCGTTCCGAACGTAGCCCCGAAGGACTGAGTCTGCTCATGTGAGACGTGGAAAATCGTGGCCTACCGCAGAGTGGGTAGCCCTGCTGCAAGCCCCGGCTTTCCAAGCCGGGGTTCATGACAATTTCACAACACCCAACATATGCCCCTTCACCAGGGGCACACCTTTTTTTGCCCGTGTAAATGCTTTTAGCTCAACCGCTTTGATGGCTGTGACCTGTTCACCATCTTCGTTTTTCCAGGTCAGCAGCAGGTGATCTTTCTCATCTATAATCATCGTCAGCAACACGCGGTCCCTGTCAACAAGTTCAGTAGTCACGATCCCCGCCGTCGCACGCCCCTTCGGGGGATACTGGCTCAATGGCACCTTCTTGCCCAGCCCGCTCTCGCTGACCACCAGCAAGCTCAGGAAATTGCCACTGTCAGTAGAAATCTCACTATCCAGGTAGGAGGCGCTTACAACTTGAGCATCCGGCCCTAAAGCAATGGCAGCCACTCCCTGGCCCACACGTCCCTGCGCTCGCAATGCATCATCTTTGAATCGCAAAGTCTGCGCGGTATTCGTCGTCACGAAGTATTCACCCTGCCCTCGTGAAAGCAGTGCAACAGCAACAGCGTCACCGTCAGCCAGTTTCATGTCCTGTAAACCATCAACGTCCGCGATCTTATAATCGCTCAAAGGTGACTTCTTCACTTTCCCCATTCTGCTAAAGGTAACGAGATAGCGATCCTCATCATAGTTCTCTACAGGCAATACGGTCACTATCTCTTCGCCTTGAGCCAAACCCAACAATTTGCGCACAGGCTCGCCTTTTGCCGAACGATTTCCGGTTGGGATGCGATGAGTCGCGATTTGGAAGACCCTTCCGCTTGAAGAAACACACAAAACATAATCTTGTGACGTGGCTGCGACGACCTGGCGCAGTTGCTCATCGCCGCGAACAGGCGTATAGATCGCTGCACCATTTTTTCCCCTGGGAACAAACGTATCTGCTGGCAGCGCTTTGAGCGTACCAGCACGTGTAAAGGCAATAGCGAGGGGCTCTCGTTCGTGCAGACTGGCAACTTCTTTAATGGGCTCATGAACCTGGCCCTCCACGTCGATAGTTGTCCGGCGCTCGTCGCCAAATTGCTTGATGAGCTGTTGCATCTCTTTCTTCAAAAGCAGCAGCATCGCCTTGCGATCTGAAAGGAGGTGTTGTAACTCGCCTATCCGTGTCTGCAATTCAACTTTTTCCCTGGCGTATTTGCTTGCGTCTAGCCGCGTTACCTGGGCCAGCGTCATCGAGGCAATAACTTCCGACTGGATAGCAGTGAGCTTATACGTCTTCTCGATCACCTGGCGAGCAGCCGCCCGATCCTCGGCCTGCTGGAAAATCTTGACAATCTTATCAGCGTTGGCCGCACCAACAATCAACCCCTCGACGATATGCAATCGTTCCTCCGCCTTGCGCAGTTCAAACTGCGTTCGCCGAGTTAATACGTCCATCTGGTGCGTATTCCAGTAATTGAGCAGATCGATCATACCCACCTGTTTGGGTTGTCGCGCTGCCTGCATCGGCTCGCCGAAGAGAAACACTATCTGGAATGAAAGGGCAATTTGCAGATCTGTTTCGGCGAAGAGTTGCGAAAGCGCCTGTGCAGCATCGGCATCTTTCCGCAGCTCCAGCACAATGCGCATCCCTTTCTCAGTATCGCTTTCGTCGCGCACATCAGGCAACAGGCCTTCCAACTTACGGGCGTTGATCGCCTTTACAATAGATGCCTTGACCTTGTCTCTCCCTATAGGAGGAATCTGCGTAACGATCAGCGAGCGACTGCGCGGCGTATCTTCCAGCCGTACCTCTGCACGTGCAATGATGCGTCCCTTGCCAGTGGCAAAATAGTCTTTTATGCCGTCAACGCCGATGATTCTTCCCCCCTGGCAAAAATCTGGCCCTTGAATGTACCTCATAAGCTGCTCGACATCCATGTTCGGTTGATCAAGCAGGGCGATACAGGCCCGCAATACCTCAACGAGGTTATGTGGCGGAATATTGGTGGAGAGGCCAACGGCGATGCCACTCGATGGATTGACGATAGGTGGAATCCTGCCTGGCAAGTAATCTGGCTCTAACACTTTCGGGTCTTGTTTATAGCTCGGATGCTGGGGAACTGTGTCGCTCTCCATATCGGCCATCAACGCTTCAGCCAGGGGAGAGAGGCGCATCTCTGTATAGCGGTAGGCGGCAGGAGCATCGCCATCCTCACTTCCCATGTTCCCCTGTCCCTCAATTAAGGGATAGCGTAAGGTAAAAGGTTGTGCCATACGTACAGCTGCGTCATATACCGAGGTATCGCCGTGTGGATGATAGTTACCTAAAATCAGGCCCACCACCTCTGCGCTTTTTACTGTGGGGCGAGTGGATAGGTAACGAGCCGCTCGCATTCCTGCTAGAATCCGCCGCTGCACCGGTTTTAAACCGTCTCGTGCATCAGGTAATGCGCGGTCAGTGACAACGGAAAGCCCATAGGTCGCGAAAGCCTGGGCCATGATAACGGAGAAATCCTCTTCGCGGATAATTCCCGTTTCTACTGTAGTGCTATTATCGGTTATACGAGCCATTTTTAGACATCCAGTTCCTTAATTTTGCGCGAATGCTCAGCCAGGAAGACACGCCGGGCCTCAGCATTTTCATCTTCCATCAATTCCTTGACCAGCCGCGCCGCCAGTACTCCATCCTCCATGGAAACACGTTTAAGTGTACGCCTGGCAGGATCAAAGGTAGTATCGCGCAATTCCTTCGGATTCATCTCACCAAGACCTTTGAAGCGCTTGAACTCCAGTCCTCCAGCATCTGCATGCGTCTTAATGAATTGCAGACGAGCTTCATCATCGAGCAGCCAGATGGTCTTACCCTTGTACTTGACCGAGTACAGCGGAGGGCAGGCGATGAATACATGACCCTGCTCTATCAGATCACTAAATTCCTGGTGAAACAACGTGAGCAACAGACACTGAATGTGTAAGCCATCCACGTCAGCGTCAGTGGCGATAATGACGCGGTCAAATTTTAAACGGCTAATGTCAAAAGAATCCCTCGTTCCTGTTCCTAAAACATTGATGATAGTACGGATCTCTTCATTTTCGACGATACGCCGCAAATCGGCCTTGGCGACATTGAGCGGTTTCCCTTTGAGCTTCAGAATCGCTTGAAACTCCGAAAAACGTCCCTGACCCGCGCTGCCACCGGCGGAGTCACCCTCCACGATGAACAGTTCAGCACGCTCGGGATCATTGGAGTTACAACGCAAGAACTTTTTTGAAAGCGTCGTGTCGATCAATTCGCCATTCTTCTTGTTACCGCCTCTGGCCAGCTCTTCTACCAGCTGCGCCTCGTTGCGAGCTTTCTGCATCTGCAGGATCTTCTTCAGCCACTCTTTTCCCGCAGTAGTATTGCTCTCAAACCAATCTTTCAAGCCCTCATCAACAACCGAGCGCACAATCCCCTCAACTGGTGCATTGTTGAGGCGATCTTTGGTTTGCCCCTGGAACTGCGGGTTAGTCAGCTTGACCGAGATCACCGCGTTCAGTCCTTGCTGGATAACTTCTGGTCGGAAACCATCCTCTTCACGGTTTTTGATGATCTTCCATTTCAGTGCGTAGTCATGGACAACTTTTGTCAGAGCAGCCTTAAAGCCTGTTTCATGTACCCCTCCATCACGTGTACGAACGGCATTAGCAAAACTGTAGATGGTAGTCTTATAACCGGTCGTTGGCTGTAATGCTACCTCAACCTGCACACCATCCTTTTCTTTAGCTATACCAAGCACCTGCTTAAAAAGTGGGGCGCTGGTACTGATGGAAAGCTCTCTCACATAGTCCGGTAAACCGTCACGAGAATAGAATGTGCGGCTCACTTGCTTATTTTCAGCATCATCCCAGGCATCCAGCTGGAAAGTGACGCCGCGATTCAGGTATGCCGCCGCCTTCAGGCGGCTGTCGATGGCCTCCAGGGGATAGTAAGCCTCGTCGTCAAAGATCGAACGGTCAAACAACCACCGGAGTTGCGTTCCATGCAACTTTGGGTCACATGGAGCAATATGATGCGGCAGCGCTACTCCACGGCTGAATATTTGCGTAAACTTCTGACCATCCTTCCAGATCGTCAATTCTAGTTTCTCGGATAGAGCGTTGATTACCGTTGCGCCTACACCATGTAGGCCTCCCGCCGTCTTATATACACCTTCGGAAAACTTACCACCCGAGTGAGGAACCGTCAGAATAACGGTAGCAGCAGGCAGGTAGTCACCCTGGTACAACATGGGGTCAAAAGGCATTCCTCTGGCCTCGTCCTTCACCGTGACCCAGCCTTCCTGATCAATATTCATCCAGATATGCTTACCATATCCCGCGACCGCTTCATCTACAGCGTTATCAAGAGCTTCCCAGATGAGGTGGAGCAGCCCAGACGTAGAAGTTGAGCCAATGTACATTCCTGGACGATGGCGGATTGCCGCAATCCCCTCCAAGACCTGAATATCAGCTGCACTATATGACGCACTCTTTTTTGTTCGCGCCCCAGGTTTTTTCTCTATCGTTGCAGAACTAGATTCTCTTTTAGATGACAATTCTCTCTTGTTAGTTTCTTTTTGTTCATCTGTTTTATGCGGAGCAAAAAGTGTAAGTTGTTCCTGCGTGCTGTCATGATCATCTCGTATTGTTGCTAAGATTTTGGAGGAACGTGACATCTACTCTGATACCTCTCTTTGATTGCATGTACTGTTCCCTCAGCATACAGCCTTCATTCATAAAAGTCAAGAGAAATTTTGGTCAAATGTTCTAGCAATTCATAAATTCATTTTGCCCTTGCCAATTAGCTCAAGTGCAACAGAATTACTGCCCAGAGCGTAATAACATCTATAGATGTGAAACCAAAACTACCAAAAGTTGCATGACAGTATCTTTGAGGTATTATACTTAAAACTACAGAGTAGATACGAAACGATCTGTGAACAAAAATGATGAGATAAAATATCGCTTAATTTACCTCATCAATTCTTTTCCTGTTACAAAGCAATTAGATGTAATTCCATATATGAAGATAAGATTTAGGATACTTCACAGCACGAATAAAAGCTAAGTTAATTATTATTTCGATGTTTTTTAATAGAATATCTATTGTTATTTGTATGCTAATCCATTATAATTTTGTTAAATTTAGAATCCCGTACGGCGTCTTGATAACTTTTTAGTGACATAATTACAAAGGAAGGATGAAATGGAGGTATGCCACGTCCCCCCAAGCATGTTCCTCCAGATACTCTTGGAGGCCGCATTAGAGCTGCGCGAGAGAATTTAAATCTCTCGCTCAAGACAGTCGCTGCTGAACGTTATAGTACGAGTTTGATTTCGCAGATCGAAAGAAATCGGGTTGAACCATCTCAGGAGAGTTTAGAATTTCTAGCAGAAAAATTACACTTGCCATTAGCAGACCTCCAAACTCTGGCGCAACAACAACGAGAGGCTGATAGTGATACTTGCCAGTATAAGTTCAATGAAGAACAATTGAGCGTCGCATTGGAGTTGCTTGCTAGTAAGCATCCACGAGAGGCTCTGGACTCGTTAAGTACGGTAAACATGGCCCAGACTTCAGCGTCGCTGCGTTGGCGTTTAGCGGCTGTTCGTGGCCAATGTTACTTTCAGCTACGGCAATTTCTCAATGCCCAGAAAGATTTTCTTTATGCCGTTACCGAACAGCCAGAGATTTTACCCGCAGATCAACGTCTCGTAGTCTTAGAATTGCACCTTCATCTCGCCGCTACACTGCGCGAATTGAAACAACCCGACGCTGCATTAGAGCAATATAACATTGCCCTACGTATGATGGATGCCACTACATCCCTTCACTACGTTGCTGAAGCGAATTGGGGTGTGTCCCTCATCGCCTTCGAACAGGCTAAAAAGCCCTTAGATGCCCTGCATTGTACTTGTTACAAAGAATCACAGTTACGACTTGCGTTCAATCATGCAGTAAACGCATGTATCCTCTATCGTTCTATTGGAGAATCACTCCGTGCAGCCCTGTTAACCTGCCTGATTGGACTCATCGAGCAGGAATCTGGGAAACGAGATGACGCTCGCCAGCACCTCCAGGGAGTTCTCTCTGCCTGGCTGCCAGAGCTAGAAAAGAGGGCCAATGCACCCGAGATGGAACAGCGCGGATTGCATGAATTGGCGAATGTTGTCTCTGCCGCTGCCTGTTCCCTGGCTGGTCTTGAACTCGAAATGGAGAACTACTCAGAAGCGCTGAAATATGTTCAACAGGCACAATATGCAGGTCAGATGAGCTATACTCTGAGAAAGGCCGAAGCAGCAATCATGCTTGGTCGTGTCCTCGAATCGATCGATGTCCTTGATCCCGCGGCAGAAAGAGCATTCCGTGATGCCATCACTCTGCTGGCACCCACCGATCGCATTGCCGCACAGATACGAGCGCACGATGCTCTTGGTCGCCATTTGCTTAAAAAAAGGGAGACAAAGGCAGGTGAAATAGAGCTTGACATAGCTCGTTCACTCTCTGATGTAGCATCAGCCTTTAGCAGTTCCTCTATCTTTGTAGAGGACGAAACAGATGAGATTGCTTTGAAAGTATAAGCAACCTCACCCCAGAACACAGCTCCTTTGTGTGGATGAGGTGTGCCAGCTCCCTTGGTCCGCCTCTCCACTCATGAGCTCAATCACAACTCCTTTGTGTGGATGAGGTGTGGCAGGTTCCTTGCTTCGCCTCTCCACTCACAAGCTCAATCACAGCTCCTCTGTGTGGATGGGGTGTGGCAGGTTCCTTGTTTTACCTCTACGCTCACGAGCTAAACCACAGCTCCTCTGTGTGGATGGGGTGTGGCAGCCCGCAGGCTGCCACACCCCATCCACACAAAAAATCATTGCGAAGAGCGCAGCGATGAGGATTCAAAACCACATGAACATGTCCTTAGTTATGATATAATATCGTATAAGCTATTCAAAAAATAATTGCAATGTCCCTTGAGAAGGAAAGTACCTATGACGAAATCCATTACCGGCCAGTATGAATACCTCCATCGCTCTGGAGTAGGACTTGATTACTTTACTTCTCGTATCGATCGCCTCACACTTCAACCAGATGGACGCTTTATCCTCACCATACAGGAGCGTAGCCGCATCGCTAATGCAGCCCAGTCCTTCATCAATGGACAGCAAATCGCAACAAATGCTCCAGAAGTACGCAGAGAAGGCACATATACTGCTCAAGGAAACGCTATCGCGTTCCGTTTTGATGATGGAGCAATAGAAGATGGAAAGCTTGCCTGGAACGGCGAAGGAATGCAGTTTGGGCCAAATTTTTTTAACAAAGTTTCCGATTCTACCTTCCTACCGCCCGCCAATCGCATGAAGAAAGATATGGACGATATCGCCAAGGGCATTAAAATTGCTGGAACCGTTGGTGGTATGGCAATGAAAGCCGCAAAGACAATCCAGGACACGATCCAAACTACCCAGGAACCCGGAACAACTCAGAAAAAATATGCTCCTCCCACATCTGCTGGCCAAACAAATCAACCGGCACCAGCGCCCCCTCCTGTCCAGTCGACCTCATCCTCTCCCTCCAACGCTGCACCTCACCCACCGGTGCAGAGTACCACAACGCCTCCTCAACAGAAGGAACAGGAAGCCATCTTCTGTGATCAATGTGGCGCACGCGCTCGACCAGGAAAAAGATTTTGTAATAATTGTGGCGCTCAGCTACCGTAGCCCGTTCATACCTTCACATCGTTGGCTGTTCCCTGGTCAGGTACTCATATGCAGCTATGATGCGCTTCATCTGCTGCTGATCTCCCCCACGATCGGGATGATAACGTTTCGCCAGTGTTCTATAGCGACGTTTAATTTGCTGTGGAGTGGCATTTGGCGGCAAACCCAGCACATTCAAGGCCTGCTGGCGCTCCACAAAAGGACGAGCGGGATTGGCGCGGTTTTCCCAGATGGCTTTGAAACTCAAACGCAAAACATCCCATAAAAGTGCCGCAAAAGACTTTGGTGGTGGTTGTGCATTCATACCCTGGTTCCTGGCTTTCATCGAGATGCCTTACGTTAGCGTATACTATACCGTATTTTTGGCCGAAGTGAAACTGTCAAAGACCCACCAAACACATCTTTAGCTGAAACGAGTTGGGCTCATCTATCGTGAATCAATGCAGAAAATAGAGATTACAATGACGCTCTTTGGGTGTTCACTTTCCAGGAATTGAAAGGTTGCGGGTGATAGCACGATGAAAAATGCAACAAAGCCTTCCCAGGATGATAGCAAGGAAGGTATCTCAGAAGTAGTCAAGACCGCCGAAAAGAGAATTTCTCCCATCAGGGCCTTCTGGACTAAATTCACCAATGACTGGTGTTTTAATCTGTCCGCTATGCTGGCATACAATTTACTTCTGGCAATGTTTCCAATAATAGTTGCCATCGTATCCATCCTTGGTTTGTTTCTCAGTGGACTGAACCCGAATGCACAGAACCAACTCATCCAACAAATTGCCAATGTCTTTCCGTCATCAATTTCATCGCAAGAAGCTTTAAAACCTGCACTTAATCAGCTCGCCCATGATTCTGGTATTTTGGGCTATATTGCTATTATCCTGGCTGTTTTCGGCGGATCACGCCTCTTCATCAGCTTAGAGGCGTGCTTCGGCATCATCTATCATGTCCGCCAGAGGCCCATCATCAAGCAAAACCTTATGGCGATCGGGATGCTTCTCATCTTCATCCTCCTCGTTCCAATTATGATAGTTGCAGCATCAGGACCTGCGTTTGTTCTCTCTATCCTGCACAATACACCACTGGCACAGGTTCCCGGCGTTAACATCATTTTTAGCCTCGGCGGCATAATTGGCACCTTGATATCCTCGTGGATATTGTTCCAGGTTATCTATATGGTTGTCCCCAACCAGCACATCAGCTTCCGCAACGCTGTCTTGGGAGCAATTATTGCAGCGGTGGGACTTTCAATCTATTTACCACTCTTCCCATTGTACGCCGCGAACTTCCTCAAAGGATTTGCGGGACCAACTGGCCTTTTCGTCATTTTACTGGTTTTCCTCTACTACTTTGCCCTTATTATACTTATTGGCGCCGAAGTCAATGCCTTCTTCGCTGAAAAGATCCAGGCAACGCCTGTTGACCTGGTGTCTATGGTCCACATCGTTACAAGTCATCTACCAAAGAATCAAGAGGATAAAGAGAAACAGGCACCACCTTCTCATAAAGATGCACCAACCGGCGATGTGGCAGAAAAAACCGGCATAGAAAATGCACCAGGTAACGGGAAACACGATACTGCTGGTATAACTACGGCTGCAGCCGCAGAGCCTTCTTCGGCAAAGACCACATCAGGACAGCCCTCGACCACGTCTCCTGCACAAAGCAAAAACAAGCACAACAAGCACGATAAAGAACATACCACGCCGACTTCATCGAAAACTGCTGTCGTAGCCGAGGCGGTAGCAGGTACTGGCCTGGCATTCCTCGTGGAATGGCTCAGGTTACGTCGCAAAAGATGACTATCCTTCTACATTTCCTCCTATTTCCCTCATTCCTGAAAAGATTTCAAGTCAAATACCCTATTTTGCTTGACGCCATCTATACCCATCTGTTACACTTTGACATAATTACATACCCCTTGCGCAAAAGCATTGGTATTTCTATGTAAGATACTTTATCTACGCGTATTTTTATGGTGCGTCTCTTGCACCACTGGTTTAAATTCTTGACGAGGAAGAGAGCATGTTAGGTGAGCGTCCCCCCTTCACCAATGATCAGGAACATCAACGACTGGTAACTGCGCTGCGTGAAAGTGAGATTTTGCGTGAATTAGCAGAGCTTTTAGCATCCTCGCTCGATCTCAAAAATATTTTGCACGCATTGACTAAACGTACAATTGAGGTCTGTGAAGTAGAGCGCTGCTCTGTCTGGCTATTCGATGATACTCGCAATGTTTTTCTCCCCACTGCCTATTACCTTTCCACGGAGCACGTTGACCGTAAAAAAATCACAGCAGCGGATCATCTCTGGTATCATGGCTCTATCTTCTTCGATGACCCTCACCTCCCCCGCCTTCTCCAGGAAAAGGGTCTGCTCCTTGTTAAAGATCTATTGAATAATCCCAAGGCGCGAAAAGTGGCAGAAACATTTCTTGTGCGCTCTGTATTACTCATTGCGCTTAAGCGCGAAGATCGCATCCTGGGTATGATGTCCCTTGATGACCCGGCTCAAATACGCGACTTCTCCCAGGAGCAGCAACAACTTGCACGCGCTATTGGACAACAGGCAGCACTTGCCATAGACAATGCTCGGCTCTACCAGCAGGCACAGGCAGAGCGAACACGCGCTGAACGGTTGATTGAACGTGCCCGCGCAATTTATCAGGTAGCATTAACCGTCAATTCAGGGGAAGATCTTTCGGTTGTGCTCAAAATCGCTACACAACACCTGGTTCGCGGACTAAACGCGGATAGTGGTGAGATTATGCTCATAAATTCTCAGACGTTATACCTGGCTAACAGTACAGGGCCGCAACAAACACATTTCAATGAACCACTCATCACAGCCACTACACTGCAAGACCTACCTGACTGTCAAAAGGCGGCTACCACTGGTTCGCCCCTCTTTTTCAACATCCATCAAATGACGGGATCCGAACAGCCTTTTTTTCAAAAGCTCGGCTTTGATAATGTGATGATTGTCCCGCTGATGGCTGGCGGTGATCGTTCAATTACCTCCACACCGGGTACCCAGCCGGCATCTTCTAGTTCTCAGTGCATTGGCTTCGCCTTTGTCAACTATCGAGACTCGACCTATCACCCCACTAAAGGTCAGTTTGCCTTTGCTCAGGATATTGCGGCCCAGTGTGCGCTGGCTGTGAAAAAAGATCAACTCCTGGCAGATGTCCGTAATTCTGCTAAGCTGGCAACCGAACGGGCAAATACGCTCGACGCTGTTTTCCAGGCCATGAGCGAAGGAATAACCGTTGTCAACCAAGATGGAGAAGTTCTTGTACGCAACAACGCCGCCTCGCTCTTTCTCGGAGTTCCAGTAAACTCTACCGATCGATTACAATCGTTTCTCAATCGTTACCCGACCCGCTCGATGCATGGGCAACCGCTTTCGTACGATGAATTCCCGGTTGCGCGCGCCCTCAAAGGCGAACGCATCCGTGGTGAACGATTCGTGACCGTCCGGGGTGATGGCGTCGAGCGAGTGATAGAGGTAAATGTCACTCCCATGTTGGATGAGGCGCAAAAACAGGTAGGGCTCGTCAGCGCCTTTCGCGATGTCACACAGCAAACACGCGCCGAGCAGCGTGTTCGTTTGGCGCTCGAAACAATGCTCAATGTAGCGGAAGCTGTTTCCGGCATTACCGAAATAAAAGATATTCTCGATAGTGTCCTGGAAATGACGCTGTCTACTCTCAACTGCGAGCGGGGCTCCGTCCACCTCTTTGATCAAAGTGAAGAAGCGTTTACCTTCCTGTTGTCCAGGGGATTCAAAGATAATGAAGTAGAAAAAACATGGCTATTCGAGCAGAGCCGCTGGCTTTCTCCAGAGGCACATCAGTATCAAGGGTTCCGTAGACAAATATTAGAAGGCCATGCCACCGTCATTAACGCCGAGCAGTACGACAACCAGCCCAATCCATCCAACCAGACGATGGTACTTGCCGCACCTATAACTCACAATCATCACATACTTGGCTTGATAACCCTGGATCGCTCATTATCAGATTCAAAGAATATTTCCCCTGGCGAAACTGAACAGCCGTCTGTACCGCTTGATTTTTCTATCTGGGATATGGCAGTCATCGAAGGCATAGCGCAACTTGCCGGGCTGGCAATCGAGCAGGCCCGCTGGCAGCAAGAAGCTGTGGACGCGCGCACGAGCGAAGCCGCAATGCGCGAGGCAAATGCTCTCAAAGACGAATTTCTGGCTATCACCGCTCACGAATTTCGTTCACCTCTCACTGTTATTCTCACTCATAGCCAGGTCGCTTTACGTATGTTGCGCAAAGGAACAGATCCACAGAACACACAACGAGTGGCTGATAGCCTTACAGCGATTGAGGAACAAGCTCACCAATTGACAAATATCGTCAACACCTTCCTGGAAGTAACCCAGATCAACCGCAAACAACTGGTTATCAACTCAGAACCTGCTGACCTTGCAGAGATTGCTGAACAGGTGGTCTCAGCCCATGGCTCTACGTCAACCGCTCACCAGATCGCTTGTCACATCGCCCCCAGCGATCACCCTTATATCGTTGTTGGGGACAGCGCACGCCTCAAACAAGTAATTGCCAACCTGGTACAGAATGCCATAAAATATAGTCCTCTCGGCGGTCCAATCACCGTCTCCTTGCGCCGGAAAGAGAGTGAAATAGATAAGGGCAGTCGAACCATCGAAGTCTGCATTGAGGATTCAGGCATTGGCATCCCAAAAGAAGCACTCCCTCGTCTCTTCGAACGCTTTTATCGAGGGTCCAATATCGATGGAAGTAAAACCAGGGGCATAGGTCTCGGCCTGTATATTGTCGCTGAACTGCTCCACATGCACGGTGGGGCTATCCGAGCTGAAAGCAGTGGTATACCAGGCGAAGGAAGCCGCTTTATTGTCACGTTACCTTCGTCCAATCTAGAGAAAGAACCTGTAGATAGTCAACGACCCCACGCGTAAATGCGGGGGCTTGTAGTGGGTCTACAAGCTCGATTCGTTGTCCAGCCCCAGTTCCTGATCCCGCAGGCCGGGAGATGAAGGAACTCCGTTAGATGGGTCAGGGCACCACCGAACGCCTCCTCAATTCGGCGCCACTGCCGCCCAGGGTTAAAGGTCCTCATCGGGGTGGGGACGGTGCTCTGAGCGCAACAAGCCCGTCGAACATGGACGAGAGGAGCGGTGTGGGAACGCCTGCCCACGCCCGTCAGTCAGCCCCTTACGGGGCCTCGCAAGAGGAAAAGGAAGAAGCATGGTCTTTGTACTCGATAGGCACAAAAAGCCGCTGATGCCCTGCACACCCAAACGGGCACGGCTCCTCCTGGCGCGTGGGCGCGCTGTGGTCCATCGCCTCAAGCCGTTTGTCATTCGCCTCAAAGATCGGTGCGTCGAAGATTCGGTGCTGCAAGCCATCGCGCTCAAACTGGATCCCGGCAGCAAGACCACGGGCATGGCGCTGGCTCGTGTGGAAGAGACAGAGGAGGGAGAAGTGCATCACGGCGTGCACCTCTCAGAAGTGCAGCACCGGGGAGGGGAGGTCCACACGGCCAAACAGCGCCAAAGGAATGTCCGTCGTCGGCGCCGCAGCGCCAATCTGAGACATCGCAAGCCCCGCTACCAGAACCGGCGCATCCCCAAAGGCTGGTTGCCACCCTCCCTGCTGAGTCGGGTGGGCAATGTGTTCACCTGGACAGCTCGATATGCCCGCTGGGCACCAATCACCCGGATCGAGGTCGAGCGAGTGCGCTTCGATACGCAGTTGCTCCAAAACCCGGAAATTGACGGAGTGCAGTATCAGCGAGGCGAGCTCGCCGGATGGGAGGTGCGCGCCTACCTGCTCATTAAGTACGAGTATAGGTGCGCCTATTGCGGGAAAACGAGCGCTGCCTTCGAGATCGACCACATCCGTCCTCGCAGTCGCGGCGGCTCCAACCGTGTGTCCAATCTATGTGTCGCGTGTCACGACTGCAATCAGGCCAAGGGAGAAAGGACGGCGGCCGAGTGGAAACACCCAGAAGTGGAAGCCAGAGCCGGGACCCCGCTCAAGGATGCTGCCGCTGTCAACGCGACCCGCTTCAAGTTGGTCGAGGCCCTGCGAGTGTTCGGACGGCCCATCGGCGCGTGGACGGGCGGACGGACCCGCTGGAACCGGGCGAGATTCTTGCTCGAGAAGACGCACGCCTTGGATGCGCTGTGCGTGGGGGAGATCGCGGGCGTCCGGGCAGGGAAGATCAAGACACTACGCATCACGGCGATGGGTCGGGGCGATCATTGCCGTACCAACTGGACCAAAGCGGGGTTCCCGCGTGGCTACAAGATGCGGCACAAACAAGTCAGAGGTTTCAAAACAGGAGACCGTGTGCGGGCCGTTGTCCCAGCCAGGCTCAAGACGGCGGGCATCCACGTCGGGCGGGTGCAGGTGCGCCAAAGCGGCTCCTTTGATATTGAGACACGCGAGAGGAGGATTGCGGGCGTCAATGCGAAATACTGTCAACTGGTTCAGAGAGGAGATGGGAATGACTATTCCCTCGCCTAAGAACAGGGAAGGAAGGCTCCCTTCCTCACCCCAACACGGAACGCCTACTTCTTCCCCAGGCGAAAACGCAGGGGAAGAAGCGGGCGAAGTTCAGTGATAGAGCTTCGCAATTGGCTCCTTGAACGCGCTAAAGCAATCATGGATAATGAAGGAGCCGAAGACACTGCCCATGACTTTGATCACCTTGTCCGTGTCTCAATTAGCTTATTCGATAATTGAATGACGCCGCTTTCCTCGCTGCTGCGCTCAGGTGGACAGTAAATCCTACCTGTGGATGGAGAGTAACATACTGTACCACCACCGGACCTGGATCAGCCGTCAGTACCACAACTACGACACTCGATGCGATAATATGTGCATTGGCAACCATAACCTCGCATTGCCCCTTCTCAAACCGACCTGAACCCGAGGTTTCTTGACCGTCTTCATCAGCACGAGGACCCATAGGACCTGCAAGCCTGTCCACAGCTGGCATACTGGGATTGGTGTCCACTTCATAAGATCGCACCCCGGTCATTTCAGGTTTCTCAATTGCCTCCTGCTTGGGAACAACCTGCAAACGCACCTTTGTTGCACGTCTCGGTGAACGTTGCCTGCTTTGCACAGGACCAGGCGCTTCCGTTGGTCGAGAAACCGCTGCCCCCACTGTAGCTAGAGGAAGATAATCGGTTCGCACCTTCACTGATCTACTGACCGCCGGCAACTGTTTAGATTGAAGACTCAGGCGCGGGGGAATAAGCGCCGTACTTTTTATGATAGGGACATTATCTTCAACCTCGTCTGATTCCGGGTCTTCCTGAGCAGACACATCTGTCAACGCTTCTTCAACTGAGGCCGAGAGGTCAAAGCGCTCTCTTGCCACACGCGCTTGCCATTGCTGCTGCTCTTTCTCATCAATGTCATCAAGCCAGTCCATCATCTACCTCTAATTGATTTTAGAACATTGTATCGAATTTCGTGACACGGTCTGGAATATCAAGAGGCATTATAACATATCTCTTAAGAGCAAAATGGGCCAATAGCACATTTGGGCTGTGCCAAGCTGCTGGAATCTCTCCTCCCTACTTCTGCACCGTGATTATAGCCCCTATCATTGCCTCGACTGGTGGCACAAGCATTCCATTGCGCTCAACCAGCCAGTCCTCCAGCAAATGGCGTAACTCCTTGCGCGTCGCATCATCACCGGGTAAAATGAGCTGCTCTGACACCTCTTCCACTGCAACATCAACAGAAGGATAGCTGAGGATTACGGGGAGTTTGACAACTTCCACATCTGCGTATATCCCCAACTCATAAAGCACGTCGAGCGCATGAATATATCCAGGGGGCAGACGCCGCTCATCTCCATGGAAGTGTTTCCAGAGATGGCCAGTTAAAGCATCAATAGAGGTTGCTCGCATGTAGATATAGCAAATATGGCCCGTCGCTTTAATCAGTTTCGCCAGGAAAGGTACAATGTCGACTATTGGATAGAGTACGTGACTACAGATAACGATATCTGCTGCAAGAGTCTCGGGAGCATCCTGCCAGGTCGACTGAATAATGGTGATATTTGTGAGGCCCTGTCCATCCGCGTCCTTGCGCAAATAACCCAGCATTGCAGCGTTTGGTTCAACGGCGGTAATATGCCCCGCTGTAGGGGCAAGTGCCAGCAAAAACCGGCCCGTTCCGGCCCCCACATCCAGCACGCTCGTATGAGCAGTAACTACATCCTGGAGTCTGCGCAATAAAGGATCATGCACAACTGCATCTTTCGTTGTGCTATGAAAGCGCCGCGCCCGCCGATCCCAGAAATCCGCGCTCGTACGCCCCAGCCGGGCGTAAGCAGCATCCATCTGTTGCGCTCTCAAGTTGAGCATGATCTTCCAACGTTCAACAGCGGTCTGCACTGTGGAGCCTCCTGACTTCAGGCAAGGGGAGGGAACACTGCCCTTGCGCATAAACTACTGATGAAATTGGAAAATCCCTTTAAATAATCGTACACTTGCCGGAAAAAGTTCTCGTATATTATTGTGTATCAGGGCCGCCGCATTGGTCAAAAGTTTCAACCGCTCAGTCGCGCTCAATGCCTTTGCCACCGTCTTTGTGTGGCTATAGAGTCCTCTGGCAAGCAACACTTTCAATCGCTCAGTCGCGCTCAATGCCTTTGCCACCTGCCTAGTTCTGGGCCCAACACATGCTTTTGGTATGTCTTTCAATCGCTCAGTCGCGCTCAACGCCTTTGCCACTTTTTGTATTGAACTACTCACTAGTGAGAGTATAGCACTTTCAATCGCTCAGTCGCGCTCAATGCCTTTGCCACGTAAATACAAGCGTGCTCGTCTGATCAATGATGCGCTTTCAATCGCTCAGTCGCGCTCAATGCCTTTGCCACGATGCAAGCGGTCCACCTGCTCCCCCTAAGTTTGTTCCTTTCAATCGCTCAGTCGCGCTCAATGCCTTTGCCACTTCGAAAAGTCCGGCACGTTCCCATTTGGATGATTGAAACTTTCAATCGCTCAGTCGCGCTCAATGCCTTTGCCACCTTGATGATCGAGGTTCCCGCCGGGGCCAACTCAAGATCTTTCAATCGCTCAGTCGCGCTCAATGCCTTTGCCACCACGAGGTCATGAACCATCTCAAGACCTGTAGATGTAAACTTTCAATCGCTCAGTCGCGCTCAATGCCTTTGCCACTGCAGCGAAGCCCGCGCTCAAGTGTAAATGGTGTCGACTTTCAATCGCTCAGTCGCGCTCAATGCCTTTGCCACTCAACATGTGGGCAGCCTATAAGTCCAACTATAGCCTCCTTTCAATCGCTCAGTCGCGCTCAATGCCTTTGCCACTTATAGGGATTATCATGAATCCACCTCCACCTTCCACTTTCAATCGCTCAGTCGCGCTCAATGCCTTTGCCACATTCATCAGTACACGCACCTTTCCCCTGCTTCTGTGAACTTTCAATCGCTCAGTCGCGCTCAATGCCTTTGCCACTCTCCTACAGGGTCGAGCTTCATCACGAACATCTCAGCTTTCAATCGCTCAGTCGCGCTCAATGCCTTTGCCACACCTCCGGGACCGCAAGGCCCTCCGGGACAACCTGGAACTTTCAATCGCTCAGTCGCGCTCAATGCCTTTGCCACGGAACAATGAGGAGGTATAAGGCCAATACAATCAGCATCTTTCAATCGCTCAGTCGCGCTCAATGCCTTTGCCACGGAAACGTCTCTTTGTATCAGGTGTTACAAGGAACTTTCAATCGCTCAGTCGCGCTCAATGCCTTTGCCACGATGTGCGCCCGCCTGCCGCTCCAATGGCCGCAGCATTCTTTCAATCGCTCAGTCGCGCTCAATGCCTTTGCCACACCTTGTGAATAGCTGGCTCCCATTCCTCGCCATACTTTCAATCGCTCAGTCGCGCTCAATGCCTTTGCCACCTTACTTGGCGCGGCGCTGGTGTTCGCTTTACTGGTGACTTTCAATCGCTCAGTCGCGCTCAATGCCTTTGCCACGCTACCGTCAGGATTTTTCAGCTTGTCGTATTCAGACATCTTTCAATCGCTCAGTCGCGCTCAATGCCTTTGCCACGATGCCACCTCGTCAAGGGTGATGGAGCGCCAATCCTCTTTCAATCGCTCAGTCGCGCTCAATGCCTTTGCCACCATAGCCCTCCCCTTACTCACAAACATCGTCACAATCTTTCAATCGCTCAGTCGCGCTCAATGCCTTTGCCACCCCCCCCGATCTAAAATAAGGCGTAGGGCCTTGTTGTTGGGTATTGATTCGAGAAGGTGTTGATTATCGCCATAATAACACACCTTGTAAGAATTGTGGAGTCCCAAATTACGCACTTTTACGCTCAAAACTTTGTGCGAGAGGTTAAGCTTAGCTTTGCCGCATCTCCGCCTCTCGCATAACCTACTGTCAATGTGTATCCTTTGGATTAATGTCTACGGTACGTGTCTGTCCCATACCCATCGTTGTCCTGCAGCCCACTCCTGCATAACGAGCAAACTCGGCTAAGGCTGCGAGTTGAGCTGCTTTCTCACCCTCCTGGTGCACGGCATAGCTACAAGTACCAACAAATCCCTTCTGTCCATACTTCGGGAAATTCACGTTACAGGTGTGGAGGGCATAGTCACTTACTGCTACATTTTCTGAAATGAAGGTGCGAAGAGTCGGTTTATCAATTTGTAAAACTGGTGGTGCATAATTATTCCAAACTCGCACGAGGCTATCCCAGAGCAACATCGGTTCGGGGAAGAGCGCAAATTGACGATTCCCCAGGCTGAATGCCGTGGGACTAACAAAGTTCATCGTAATCGTGCGACGAGCGGTGGTAGCCGCTAATGTTGGCCAATCTACAAAGCCTGCCCAGCCATCTGAATCGGAGCCAGGAGTAGAGAGCATGCGATTGAGTTTGAACTCATTATTGCCAATGCGCAGGGCTGTTGGTTGTATTTCAAGGAAACAGCGGCTCAGATTTTGCCATAGGGTACCTCCGTCCAGAAGTGTTACACGCAGGTTACAAAGTTGGCCAGGCTTGATGAATAGGGTATCATTTTGTACTTTTGCGCCATTTAACGGAGAGATGGTGAATGGTCGATAATTGGGTTCATCGTGCAGACGAGTGGCTAGTGGAGAATCAACTTGCCTGATGAGGTCAAGAAAAAGGGCATGGGTCAGGTGGCCCATTGTTGCTGGTAGGGTGCTGGTAGAGGTTGGTGTTAGTTCCAGGAGGACGGAATAGAGATAATTCATATGTATGTGCTCTCCATTCAGATTTAGATAATGATGGCAGTGTTCTCAGAGTGAGAATGGGCCCATTTTACTTTATTAGAGATGCTATCAAGCAGGAAGGCATCGAGACCAAAGGCAACACTCCATTCGTCATATTTACCACCAAGGCTAAGTGCATGTAATGGATAGATGGCAAACAATGGCGGAAGATGTAGAGATTCGCTCAACTTGAAACTTTTATGCTGGCTTATCCAACAATTGAGTCGACGTTTTTTCAGTTCACTATTGATACTCTCCGCGCTATTGCGCAATTGATCGCCACCGCCAATCGTTAAACTCTCTAAGCGCACGACCTGATGGAACTGACTGTCAATACGTTTTTTACTGATCTCGAAATACATCTCATTAGCTTTACCCTCTACGAGCCCATGCACATGTAGATAACCAAGCAGTTGCTGCTGCTGTTCAAGCTCCTTCAGCCATTGACCCGCTTGTTCAGGATGTTTACGCATCACCAATTCGGTAAATTGTTGTTTGCTCAGTTCTCTATATTGTGTCCGCCGCAGTACGAATGGAAGATTATAGGTCTTGATAGGTTTCATGCTTAAAACTTCATCAAGTTCATCGTAAATTGCCACAGTAAAGTCGCTTTCCAGGCCTCCGCGAAAACTCTCCAGGTCAGAGAGGAAGTATTTTTTTCGTTTGCGATTAGGATTCTTGATTTCGGTTCCGAACTTATTCCAAACTGCCATTTGGCATTTGTGGTGTCTAGTGTAGCTCATTTCTGCTTGTCCCTGTTCAGCGGGAGGTTTTCTATCATAGAGCGTAGGCAAAAGCAGGTGCAACTTCTCTTGTGCATATACTCTGGTGTCTTCAAAATATTGAGATTGTAATACTCGTTCACATGCTGCCACTGCTTCCAAGGGAGAGTATTTATACGTGTAGTTGATAAACTCCTCGTGGTCTAAATAAGCTTCTTTGAGTGTTTTATTTAGCTTTTCGCGCGTAATTGATGCACCATTGTCTTCTCTGTTCGCTATAAAATGATACACATACTCAGGGACGGCGAGCCATACTCTGTTAGGTACCTTAATATTCTGCGGCTCACGTCCATGCCGACCTAATCGTCCAATACGCTGTATCGCCTGGGCTGCGCTGCGGGCTTCGCACACTAAAAATTCCTTGCTTTTCTGGTCAGTCAGATCGACACCGACGTCAATGGTAGTCGTACCAACACTGAAGCGACACAGTAGTGCGACTGCTCGCTCATCTGGGCTCATGTATCCATGTACTTCACCGACGTCTGTAGATGGATACCGCCTTCGCAGTTCCTCGGCTATCCGTTTGGCCTCGTAGACGCTATCAACGATAAACACGCCGCGTGCGAGTGGATCACAACTATCTGCCCAGTTGAGGATCTCTTCTAAGATGTTACGTATTGCATCACCACCTTGCCAACGTAAAAGGTCGGCAGGGAGAAGATTAATCTCCATGGGCTCACATACAACATGGCCTGTAGCAGCGGATGTATCAGTGACAGGAATTGTGGCTAAGCCCAGACGTTGCAAATATTGCTTGAACTGATCTTGTGGCGTAGCTGACGAAAAAATGAAGACATGCGGTTTGTCAGGAGCTAACTCCCTGGCAGTCCCAACAATGAAAGCTGCGTTGGCTATCTGCTTGGCGCTATAGAGATGGAACTCATCAAAAGCGATAACGGGATAGTTGCTGAGGATATTCTGGAAAATGCGTGCACCATAGCTTTGAGCAAAGTTACTGAACATCTGGCCATACAGATTATACATGGCAAGGTAGAGAACATCAGGGTTAGTCAGCAGAGCAGTACGCATGTCATCGCCTGTTGCCCATGACAGAGCCTGGGCATGGCTAAGTATGTGTTTCTCAACTTTTATGATATCGTCCAAGCCCTGGCTATCCAGAATAGCTATCTCTTGAGCTGGTAGATGCTTTTGAATAGCTCCATATTGGTCAAGCAATAACTCATTCGTTGGATAGACGCCACAAGTGTGGGTGTTATCAAGGATGGTCGCGGCAAAGTTAGCAAGAGTTTTACCGCTGCCAGTAGCACTTGCATTTTCGATACAAATAGTGTTGTTGGCGCGTATTGCTCCTCGCACATGTTGAAGTGTGTCTAATTGATGGGCATAAGGTGAGAGACCAGCAACAAACTTACCCCCAACTCTAGCATAACGTAATTCTTCTACCACGAGACGCATAGATTTTCTCCAAAATAGCCCATCTGTAAGGGAAACTGAACCGGGACGTCCTCATTCTCAAATGTCGCGGAAAGATATGGACCGGCAATACCGTTGAAAACGGGGTTATCAACTAAGCGAGTTGGTAATGCTGTCGCGATGATGTCATAAATGGCAGGACGAGCGGAGGTTGGAAGATCATTCCAGTTAAGGAGAGGATGCGCCCCCCGTTCCTGCCTTTCAGTCCACTCCGCACGTTGTTCTATCTTCTGCGCGACTGCTGTAGAGATTACTGTTTTAGCCATGAACTTTCCCAAGCGGAGGAAGTGTGGAAATTGCACTTCCCCCGCGCTGAGAACGTAGAAGCGAAAGATTGTACCTGGCCGGAAACACTTAATAAAGCCCCAGTCAGGATAACCAATACTTTGAGCTTTACCCAGGTGATAACTTTCAGTCATGGTGTTGTACTGGCTGACAACGTAACTACCTCGTACCAGTCTGGCAGGTGTAACGTAGCGATGTCCCACCTGGGCCAGCTCTTCACGATAGTGAGGCTTTTGCACGTCGTTGCGCCATGGAGATGAGGCCCAACCCAGAGCATAGGTAAGCGCGTAGTTATGGATGAATGGTCCCGTCTCAGCTACCTTACCTCGTTCGGTGGTAGCAAAGAACAGGTAATCATGCAAGGTGATATCACAACGATACAGCTGCATTGCTACGCCTCCGCATCTTCTCCGTTGTTCTCGCTCGCCTTATCTTTATCTTTGCTCTTGACGTCTTTCTCATAACGAAGAGCTTCTTTATCTAGCTCACTTAGCATATTGCTCAACAATGTATCGCTCTCGTACAGTTCACGAACACCGCTCAATAGCCCATCCAAATCTTCCACTTTGCGCCTTCGGCCAACAATCTGGACTAATGATGCTTGCTCAACCCGAGGCCAATTATCGACAAATTGATCTATCCTAAGGTTGTCGGGAAGATTACCTCCCTCTTGCTGGGCAATGAAGTCATAGTAGCGCTGGGTGAGTTCCAGGTTACTGAATAGCTCAACGTCGCTGAAGTAGATACCGAGGACATGATTGCGAATGAAACCTTCGCGATTGCTCTCCGCGCCATAACGGGTCGTTTTGAGTATATTGCCGAGCACATATGTAAATTCAGTTGCCGTTACATCGAGCAGCGTTTCCACGGTGGGGATGAAGATTTGCGGGAGCACATTTTCACGGCTGGCGAAGGCACTGCCAGCAATACCGCCTGCAATTGTATCCTGAATTGCGTTCAATTTGATGTTGCGCATCATCAGTGTAATGTCTCTCACAATAAAGCCACTGTCGGTAAGTACACGAGCACGTTGGCTACCAGTATCTTTAGTGGCTGCATAGCCATAGAGAATGCAATCAGGGCAATGACCACAACTATTACCCATAATCTGGCAGTCTGCACGTTTCAGTATGATATTATTGCCTCTTTTATCTTTAACCACAATATCATTCAAGATGCCCAAATCACGCTGTAAAGCCTTACCTGTACGTCGCTCAGGAGCAATTTGTTTACGTTTGTACATTACTACCCGATCAATTTGCCTACGGGTAGTAATACCAGCCTGGAGCCGTTCCACATCTAGTGTTTGTCCCTCGGTAGTGAAAATAGCATGTGATTTGGTCTCGCGTAGCACGACAATCTGAACGTAGCGGTTTTGACGGTAGCGTGGTATCTGTTGATGAAAAGCATTGCTGTATTGACTAAGTACACGGGTTAGTTGTTCAGGCATGGTGATTTTCTCCTTAACATGGTGTTACGTAACGAAACTTCTAAACTTCTATTTCATCAAGTTCTTCATCATCTGTCTCTACAGCGTTGTTCCCATTTTTAGCTCGCTTTTCTTCCCAGTAGAGATTAACTTTCTGGTAAGTGAGAAAGTAGATAGCGTCGGCCATGTGGTTCTCTTCGTGGGTCAATTTGGATACACTATGCCCGCATCGTTCGCTGAAAAGCTGCTTGACAAGCAGTTCTGAAAGTTCTTTAACCGTTTCAAGCTGTGCGTTTCCATATGTGGGACAGTAACCATGGTTTTCTTTAATGCGTTCAAGACGCTTAAGAATCTTACCAGCCACTCTAGCCATTAGTTCTGTGTCATCATCTATATTGGCGTTGCTCTTGATTGCTTCAACACCAGTACGGAAGATAGTTTCAAAACGATGTGCTCGGCCTTTTTGCTTGGCTGAAGGAATATAGAGTTTCAAGCAAGCGTCGGTAATCCTTTGGGCAAGGTTCATCATGTCACCTCCTTCTTTGTCTGTCATTAACTCGTATCCATTTACGTATAGATTGCGACGAACTTCATCAAACTGGTTGGCTGTTTGAGGCAAAAGAATCTGGCAAGCATGAGTAAATGCCTCATAAGGTGCTGCTTTATCACGTTCTCTCATTTTATAGAAAGTTGCCCCGGCAAGGTAATTGGTCTTGAATTCTTCAAGCACACTCGCCACTTGCTTATCCAGATTGCGCCATTCATCAGGCTTTTTTGGATAAAGAGCCGCATTAACTTCCCATACTGCTGCTAGCAAATCCAGCATTACTTCGAGGGATGTAATCGACAGGCGTGCGCTACTCTCGGACGCTCTTTGGTCGAGGTCGGTAAATTCGGCATCGGTACGGCGGATCGGAAGTAAGCCATATAATAAAGGGTGAAGGCCTTCCATCTCAATAATGGTCTTCATCTCTTCTGGCCGGGTAATGCTAAGATAGGGCTTATCAGTAATGTAGACTCTCGCTCCTGTAAGTAGGTGAATGAGAGTCGCAGCGTAAAGAGCCTTTGTCCATACCTCTATATGAGTAGGAAGCAGTCCTGGATCAGTAGACTTAGCCACCACATTATCATAGGTAATAAGCATGTAGTTGGGGCTTTTGAAGGAAAAGGTAATGCGGTCTCCACGTTTACTTCGAGGTTTCCCTTCTTTATTTGGCATTTTCAAGCGTGCTGCTTGATCAGCAAACATCCCACTCACCTGATTCAGCCAACCTTGATCAACGGTTCGTTGCATCAACCATTGGGTAGGCAAAGCAGGTTCATCTTTACCGCCTCGTAAGGAGAGTTTACTAACAACAGTCTTCTTCGCATAAAAATTATCTTGCAAAAGCTCCTCACCAATGGATTGCCAGAGCTGTGGCGTAAATGAGTAGTCTGGCAAAACATAGAGATAGAGGCGATAAGAAGCGTTATAATCGCTGCCGGCAGGATAGCTCTGGCCACTAAGTTTGCGTAACATGAACTCAAGGTAACACATAGGGCACCAAACCATCATGTTATTAACTTCATTTGTGGGCAGTCGCTTGTTTGAAAAAACTTGAGCCTGTTGTTCTGCCACACTGGTTTTGATTTCGGTGCTCTTCTTATCAACTTTGGAAGTGATGAGGCGATTACACATCACACAAATCCGCTTATGTGACTGGTTACGCTCTTTCTCATATTCTTTGAGAGGGTATTCTTCTTGAAGACGTTCAGGATCGAAGGAGAAAGTCAGATTTGCCCGAAGATAACTCTCAACATCGCTCTGAAAGCCAAGCTCTTTCTCGACAAAAGCAAGCAGATGTTCATCCTTGTCATACTTTGCAAGGGCATGAAGGCCTCGTTTAGCAATGGTTTGTTGCACATCTATTGTTTCTACTTCCAACCAACCCCGCTGATTCGCATGAAAATGAGTATTAACTAACCAATGATATGCGACGATCATTGTATGATCAGCTACACCGCCGTCACGCAGAAGTTTGATGTTTTGCCGTACTTTCGTGGCGATTTGTTCAGGTGTGTTAAAGGTATTAAAAAGCCATTCAATAGTATTTCCAGGCACCAAAGCTTCGGCAATATTTTCTATTGCCATAACCATTTTGCTTGCACCTAGCCAGCGTTTCGCAAGGGCTTCCGTCTCATCGATATTGATAGGGATTTCATAGCATTTATAAAAGTCCTCTGCTTGCGCATACTTCTTTTTGTCAATGCGGTTAGCCAGTAACTTACTCACAAAGCCTGAGGAGTTGTTAAGAGCGGTACTTTCAATCGCAGCATTAAGTAGATCTTCAAGCTTACAGAAAAGAAACGCATATTTTTCAAACTTCAAGCCCTTTCGAGGATCACAGGCTTCTCTTGCTATAGATGGACTTTCACTGCTTGCCTCGTGTCTCACCTGTGCAAATAAGTTAGCTGCAACCTTGCTTTGTAAGTCTTCTGCTTGCAATTCTATGCCTTCTGGGCCAAGGTACAGTATCGCGTTCGCAAAGTACAAAATGGGATATAGACCATATTTGTCAAGAATTTGTTCAGTAGCCTGGTGTATAAGCAAAGTAGAAAGACCACGGTATTCGTCTAGTTCATGATAGTAGAAAGATAATGGGAGCTTCGTGTCATTATCCTGGATGGGGATGCCGGTGCGTTTGCTCATGCGCTCATTCTGGATGGCAGTGATCGCGTCACTTCTAGTTATCTCGCGCAACCGATTCTCTGCCGTTTTATAATCGCGGGCGGTTTGCTGGCTGGCAAAGGCGTCAGCAAGATGAACAAGGGTAAGCAGATGAGTGATACCAGGAGTACAGGAAGCTAGATCTGCTACTTTTGGACTCTGTAATGAAACGCTGGCAGCCCGTATATCTTCAGCCTTCACTGATACAAACTGGCGTAAACGCATGCGCTCAAGCAGCTTATCTAACTCCTGGAGAGGGATGCTGAAATCGCTGTTACCCATGCGAGTGTTTGCAAGCTCAAAGTCTTTGTACGCATCATGCATTGTGAAGAGAATAAGAAAGCGCTTAAATTCGGTTTCAGAAATGTGGTAGTATTCGTTGCTCTTAAGGTACTCAAGAAGCCGCGTAAGGGCGTAGAGGCCATTGATAATGTGGGTGCGTAATGGCTGGTCAACATGATATGCAGGCCCCCGTTGGGCCTTTTGCCAACCATATAATTTAGCTGCTTTGAAGGTCCAACCCTGCTCTAACATGGCAGGAACTGCATAATCGCGTAAGTAGTCGCGCAGTATGTTATGGTACTGCATCTTTATGACCCTCCCCGAAAATATTTTTATGTATAGCGAAAGTGTAACAGGGTTATGTGACCTCAATTCGGGTCACTCGGCTGGTGTATGATAGATTTTGTAGAGTTCGATGACGTGGTCGCGGATCTCGGCTACAAGCTCTGGTGGCTCAAGGACGGTGCAGTTCTTGCCGTAGCTGAGGAGTATGCGCCGGGCTTCGAAAAGATCGGTTATTTGAGCTGTTACGGTGGCAGAGCCGTCAGGATGTGACTCTACTACTTGTCCATTGAAGTATTGACTGACGCTATTGCGAGCAATGATGGGGCTGAGTTGGTAGCGCAGTTGTTTGGGTGCACCAGCAGGCCGGGTGGGTGCGATGGTTATAGGGAGGATGGTCACGCTGCCTGGGACAATGTAGTCCAGTCGAAAGCGCAACTCCTTGTCCCAGTCGACACTCCACCCATTGAGGTAGACGTGGCCTCGCTCATATACGAGTGGGCGCGGTTCGATAACATGACGACGCTCTTTTCCATCGCGAGATGTACGGTGATGAAACTCTAGTTGCCGGCCACGTTGGATAGCCATTTCTATCTTTGCAACGGTGGCTGGATCGGCATTGCGATAATCAGTAGTTTCGTGAAGATCGATGCTAAAAGAGCGGCGTTGATTTTTGAGGTCTTTTTGCTGATCACTCGATAACAGGTTTACGAAGTAGGCAAGCAAACTATGAATTTCATCTGCATGGAGAACAGTGGCATCTTCAAAGGTGTCGCAGAGCAGCGCGAAGGTTGCTAACTGCGATGTATTGAGATGGAGACCGAAGGGTGAATTGCGCCAAATATATAATTTACCGTGGCGTTCATACTCTATTTGACAGCCCATGGCTCTTAAAGCTGTAAGATCGTGACGGAATAGGTATTTTTGTTGTTTAGCTGTAGCAACTGGGTCTGCGGAGCGATCGTAGTCCAGTAAGTGTTTCTGAGTGAGGATGGTTATGACTTCATTATAGGTGTGAGGACGATTATGCAGCATGGTGAGGATAGTAAAACGACGTTTGGCTGCACGCTCAGCATGAGTATCTGATCTCATATGTTGTCGCTTTTCCTAATCATGTAGCTATGAAATAACGTTGAAAAGCCGGTTGAGTTGCTCAGTTTGCATATAGTAGTACGAATAGCTCTGAGTGTCAAGCAAGTAGACATATTAGATGTAATTTTATACAAGGAAGGAAATGAATGAGTGATTATGGTGAAATACCGGAGTCTATACCTCTTTCTCATTTGAACGCTTACGCCTACTGCCCGCGCCGTTTTTACTATGAGTTTGTGTTGGGAGAAATGGTTGTCAATGAACATGTCCTTGGTGGACAACAATTACATGAACGTGTTGATTTGCCAGGAAGCAGTACACGAGATGAGAAAAAGCAACTTCGCCATATTTACGTTTGTGCTCCCAAATTAGGAGTGGTCGGCTACTGCGATTTGATAGAGATGTCTGAAGAAACGAATACAAACGACCTGGCAACGTTAGCGTTAGCAGGCAAACTTTATCCTGTGGAGTACAAAAAAGGTAAGATGGGGAAATGGATCTCGGATCATACCCAGCTCTGCGCGCAGGCCCTCGCGTTGGAAGAGGTGTTAGAGATTGCGACGGGAAGCATAAAGCATGGCTATGTTTACTACTTTGGATCAGCTCGACGAGACGAAGTTGCATTTGATGAAGCATTGCGTATGCAAACAATGACAGCATTAGCTGAAGCACGCCAAGTAGGTGCGCTGAATCAGCCGCCACCACCTCTCACCAACTGGCGCAAGTGCCGCGACTGTTCATTGGAACCAATATGTCTACCACGTGAAGTACTGACTATGGATTCAAGAAAGGCTGAAATTTGAAATGGCAATCGTGTATCTGACTGAACAGCAGGCCTGGGTTGGACGCGAAGGTGACTGTCTGATTGTACACATTCCTGAGCAGAGTGCCGACGGTAGTAAAACCAAGCGTGAACGTAAAATGACAGTGCCGTTGTTCAAAGTTGAAGAAGTGATGGTTATGGGAGACATCACAATTACAACACCAGCGCTTGCAAGTCTTCTGGAGGCGAAAGTATCTGTGACGTATTTGAGCAAATATGGTCGCTATCTGGGTAGTCTCAACCCACTATTGACGAAAAATAGCATTTTACGCTTAGCACAGCATGCGGCGCATAGCGATTCTAAACGAAGGCATGTCGTCGCCCAACGTTTTGTCCTGGGCAAGTTACGGAATATGAGGACTGTATTAATGCGCTACAACAGGAATCAATCCGATTCGCTGCTCAGTTCGCAAATTGATTACTTGAAGCGTTGCATTAACGCTGCCGAGAATGCGAAACTCACTATTGCCGAAAGTGTGATCACGGAGAGTGAACTTGATCATACTACTGAGATGGAAACAGGTGAAGTGATAGCTGAAAGGATGAATGGCCTGGGCCCTCTTCTTGGCTGTGAAGGTGCGGGTAGTGCGGCCTACTTCAATGTGTTCGGGCAACTTATCAAATGTAGCTGGGCACATGGTTTTAGTAAACGTGTACGGCGCCCGCCGACCGATCCAGTCAACGCAATGTTGAGCTATGGTTACGTCATTTTATCATCGCAAGTTGCCAGCGCTGTTGCTGGAGTGGGTTTTGACCCATATATCGGATACCTGCATTCCTCACGCTATGGAAAACCTGCTCTAGCACTTGATCTTATGGAGGAGTTTAGGCCGCTCATCGTAGATTCAGTTGTGCTCAGTCTGCTGAACAACAGGCAACTTGAGCAGAAAGACTTTGAGCAAGAACTCAACAGCTATAGAATGACTGATGCTGCAAAGCGTCTCTTCTTGGAGAAGTTCGAAGAGCGCATGCAAGAGGTCATTACTCACCCTGTTTTTGAATACAAGGTGCCCTATAGGCGCTGTATAGAACTTCAGGCGCGACTGCTAGGTAAGTATTTTACGGGGGAAGTAAACGAGTATACGCCATTTACGGTACGATAGCGGGGCGTAGAATGAGTCAAACAGGAAATAATGTACGAGGCGTAAGGCAGAGTACTCTGTATGTTGTAGCGTACGATATACAGGACGATAAAAGGCGCACAAAAGTACATAAGGTTTTGAAGGGGTTTGGAGAGTGGACAGAGTTTTCTTTGTTTGAATGCTTCCTGACGAAGAAGGAGTTGTTGCAAATGCGGGCAAAGCTAGATACACACCTGGATGCTCGAACCGATAGAGTACGTATCTATATGATCTGTGATGTTTGCCTGACTAAGGTTGAGACAGTAGGTATTTCTGAGCCGGTAGAGCAGTCAAGTTATATACTTTAATGTGAGCGTTTCATAATGGGGAATCTTCCCAAAGATGAGCTAAGACACGTTTGGGAGAACGCATGAGATCAGGACGGTGAGCCTGCCAAGCAGCCAAACCGACGATGATGGAGGCGGTATAGGTCAAGGCTACTTGCCGGACGATGGTCAACCAGCCGGAGTAAGGAGGCCGTTGTAGACGGAAGAAGAGGAAGACACGGCCAAAGAAGCGTTCAATGAAACTGCGCTTACGCAATTCTTCCGATGTCCAGGTTAGCGGCAAACACGAGCGGTTCTTTTGTCGCTTGTGATTCCAGGGAACCACGGCAATGGCTCCCAGCGTGGTGTGGATCTAGTGAATGAGCTGAAGGCCCCAATAGCCAGCATCCAGGAGAATGATGCGCGGACGAATGTGATAGAGACGAACGGCCAGTGCTAAGAGTGGACGAGCAAAGAGGGCATCATGCCTGTTGGCAGGAGAGAGCAGGAAATGCACGAGCAAGCCGGAGCCCCGACAGAGCAGGGTATGGACGCGATAACCGTGCAGCAGGGGGCAAGGATGGTGTGCGGGAGCGTGACCAGTAGCAGCATCGGGATCCGTTCTGCGCCAGGCCAGAATGGGAGCACTGTCGAGAATCAGATCGCGAGCTCCAATCAGATGAGACCGCACGGCACGCCAGACCGTGAGCACGAAGAGCGTCTCAGCCCACTGCTTCCGCTATAACATGAAAAAATCCTCCTGCTTACTGATCGTCTATCGGCTTGTCTTGAGGTTACCTGATTTGCCTCTCGTTATATTCTTGGATGTCACTCTGACGAAATCTCCAATGTTTTCCAACGCGGAACCCTGGTATTTTACCTTTCTCAGCTAACTTTGTTACTGTCCGAGCTGTAATACCAAGCATCTTTGCTGCTTCCTCTGCGTCAATTGGCTCTTCTGAGGGCATTTTTATCCGTTTACTTTTGGTTTCCTCTTGTAAGGGAACATCAGGATAGAATGATGCGACATTTGTGCCACGAGCAGCTCGCACGTTTGTAAACATAGTATTTCATTTCAGTAGGTGCTATGGACCTCTTAATCTTCCTCGCTATCGCGGCTTGCCAGATTGATACCTGTCACATTGTTTAAAGTGAACGTCTCTCCATAGAGGTTCGATAAGCCCCGCAATATTTTATTTGCAGTGCTCCGGTTCACCTTTTCCCCATCCCTTATCCTCATCACCGACCGCTCACTTACTCCTGACATACGGCCCAATTCGGTTAGTGTCGCTGGCATATTCTCAATTAGTTCTCTGATACTATGCTAACTTCCAGGGACTCGCCCATGACGAGGGAAAGAACGAGTTACACCATGCACGTTGAGAAGAGGTTGTCCTCTTCGTAGCATTTCTTCGATCCAGTAGCGTTCTCTCTCATGAGTGGTGCGATGCACCTTTGGGCCAACATGGATTACCTCTAGAATCAATAAGATGGGAGTCATACCTAGTAGGTGTAGTTCCCTTATCCATTTCTTCTCCCGTCTACCGTTATATCCATGCAAATGCAAGTAAAACCTACGTTCAGCGTCTCCACTTTTGCCTACATAGTAGATTAACCCATCACGTGGGTCGCTCAGTGCATAGATTTGTTGAGATTCCTGGGAGTTGTTGATCATCTTCATCTAAGTAGCCTTCAGGATAGACAAGCACATAAACATAATATTTTCCCATTGCAGACAATGTAGCCTCTAGAGAGAAATGCCAGTCTTTGAACTCATCAATCTCCTCACGTTTGACCTCCCTACCTAGATGCTGACTTAGGTCGCCTAAGATACGGGATTCCGTAAGCCGATCCACCTTTAAGCCTTCTTCGGCTCGTTTGATGCTTGAAACAGATACCCCTGATAACGTGGATGATTCAGGACGGGATAACTTGGCAATATCAATACGAAATAACTCTAACGGAGCAGGTGGAGGAACATCGACTTTGTTACCGTCCCTCTGCTCCCGTTCCTACGCATTTTGATTAGGGCGCTTTCCTCTATAAGGACGGCGAAATCCAAATACATTCAGCAGTGGGTAGCCCAGGCGTTTCATTTCGGAGATCCAGTATTCTTCTCGCTCCCTGGCAATAGCATATCTACGTCGCCGGTATCGATTGTCTCCAGGACTTGAAGGACAGGAACTAAACCATCTCGCTGTAATTCTTCTCCAGCGTTGTTCTTGTACATTACCATCGTAGCCACGAGTATGATGATACTGCCTGACCTTTACATCATCGCTCAGACCAACATACTGTATGGCGTTATCTCTTGGATCGACAAGTGCATATATCTGGTATCGCTTCTTTGTCTATTTTAGCCGCTTGGGCATGAAACAATCCTCCCGCTTACTGATCGTCTATTGGCTTATCTGGAGGGTGCCGGATTTGCCTCTCGATATATTCTTGGATATCGCTTCGTCGGAATTTCCATAGTCTCCCGACGCGGAAACCCGGTATTTCCCCTCTCTCAGCCAGCCTCGTAACTGTCCGAGCTGTAACACCAAGCATTTTTGCTGCTTCCTCTGCGTCAATTGGCTCTTGTGAAGCCATAATATCTATGAAACCTCCTCATTGTCTTGATACTGAGGAAGATAACACGCAGAGCTTGGTTAGTCAATAGTGTCCTGAATACGCCAATGGATACGTCTATCAAAATTCATGACCTGTAAGAGCATCAAAGTCTTTATAAATCTATTATAGCCTGCAAAAACGATTCCGTCAATAATATCTTGAAAATCTTGAAAAAGCGTGGTATACTTAGAACATCACGATACTGCTACAGTATCCGAGAATGGTAGACAAAGGACAGAGTTAAAAAGTTCGTGTCTTAACAACATTTGAATATCTTGTCAACTCTTGTAGGCATGAGTGGAGATAAGCAACCTTTGTAGTAACTACGTTCGATGCACAGCTGAAGTGATTTTCAAAGCCATAGCTAAGAAGGCGAACAGGCATGAATTTCAGGTTGGCGGTCGATCAGGTCCCCCGCCTAGGAGTCTCAAGAAACTGTCGCAGGTCTTATGAGAGATGTAATACCTGTGAATATAGAGCGCGGTAGGTGAAGGAGACCCGGCTCGGTTTGAGAACCGCTGCGGCAGAATGAAAAGCGATATGGTAAGGAAAATCTCGTAGTGCAGCTTTTTTGTGTGGTAGCGGTGGTGGTTGTAACACCTGCTGAAATTGTTATCCTCGTAGAATGCTGATTGTAGGGTCTTACCTAGTAGTGCGGCTTCATAGAGGGGGTACTTGCCTGGTATCTGATCATACCAGGCAAGCGATTTGAGAATCAACAGTTTGTTAAGCACCCTTGGTTCTCACTGTGGATTATAGCATAGTGCATGGTGAGAACAGGCGGTCAAATCTGTTTGTCTGTCTCTGAAGGAGGACATCATGCACGACCCAACTCCGAACCACGTCCCCGTTGTCCTGATGGAGGATGACCTCGTTCACACCAGCGAGCATCCTTTTTGTTTCATCGACGATCAGTGCCCCTACCATGACGATCCCCTCTTGGTTTCCGAAGTCGAGCAGGCGGTTCTCGATGGTCTATTGACCCCTGACGAAGCCACCAACTTCGTCGCGGGTCGGCTGCTCTAGCCGGAGGAAAGGTATTGATGATGAACACTACGACCCCTTCCCACGGGAACGCTTACCACCACCCCAACGCAGCTACCAGCCACGGCGATGCGCCGCAACCCACCTCCTGTCCGCATCCCGAGTGGATGCCCCTGGATGGGGTCGCCCAAACCTGGGCAGGCTTCGGCTCAGAGGCCAATAGCCCCGCCGCCTTCCAGGCCACCGGTATGGCTTTTCTCGCCTTGTCCTTTGAAGCCAGCGCCCTCAGGCACTACCCCTCCTCTGTTGGCAGCACCGAAGGAGAGGGTTCACCCTCTTTAGCGAACACCAAGGGTATAGAGCACGCGATTGCTGACCTGGACGAAGCGCACCAGCAGTGGAAGAGTGTACTGCTCTGGCTCGATTTCCTCGCCCGAGAAGAACGACAGCAGGGAGAGATTCCCACCTCCGTCGAGCGGCTCTCCTCCCTGGCGCTCGAGCAGCAGCAGCGCGTGCTCTCGCTCATCTTGCTTGTGCAGCAGGAGTACCTCGAATCTCATCACGAACCTCTTCTGATCTATCTGGGGCACCTCCCAGCGACCCCTGAGAAAGCGGGGCTGATATGATCAGAAGGCAGACAGACACCATCGTACGGCAGAAAGACTCCCGTCGATTGCACGCTCATGGGACATCGCTGGAAACCGCTCTTCGTCCCAGGCCAGTTCCTGTGCACCCTGTGTGGACTCCTGGCGTATTGCCCCAGGTGCTGTACCGGTCTCCCACCGGGGGTGAGGATCAGGTATTGTCGTGTTCATCGAACAAGCGGAGGTGAGGCATGACGATCCCAGAACAGCGCGCTCAGCACACCCGCGTCCCACTGCGTGCCAGTCGCACTGTCGATCACGCCGCTCCTCCTTTGTCTGCCTCACCTCATTCCACCGGCCATGCTGCCGGGTGGCACGGGGAAGACCAACCCTACACCACTGATCCCATGGAGCAGCAGCGGTGGAGACCCGCTTCCCTCTCGCGTGAGGACGAGGAAGACGAGCTCTTCCTCTCTCCCACCCGTATGCCCAGGAGCGCCATCCGCTACCAGATGAACACACAGCACCCACCGACGAGGCAGATGATGGCGCAGACACCGCGCATGGTGACCGTCTACCGCACGCGCGGGCGCACGCAGACGACTGAGGACCAACCCTCACCAGCGCACCCCCCGCTCCGTCGTCCCCGGGTGCACTGGCTGGTCTACCTGGGTCTCTCCCTGCTCATCATGCTGATCGGGTGGGTGAGCCTCTCGTTGTTCTTCCAGTGGTGGCAGGTGGAGCAGGACGACTGGCACTACGGGCGTCCGCGCACCTCCCAGGTCGATGCCGTGGTCGGGCACGCCGACTCGCCCACCTCCCCCAGCCACTTTCTCGCGCTCAACCTCTCCCGGCACATCGAGGTCATCGAGTTTCCTGGCGGCGACGCCACCCACGCCAGGGTCTACCTGGGGCCAACGCTCATCGGCGAGGGGGAAGATTTGGCGGTGGTGACCCTGCGCTTCAAGGATGTCAACGGGGATGGCAAGCCCGACATGATCGTCAGCGTGCAGGACAGCACCATCATCTTTCTCAACGAGAATGGGCAGTTCCGCCCTGCCAGGCCTGGGGAACATGTGAACCTGTAGCAGCAAGAAAGGAACACGCAGCACCTATGTACTACTATCGACCGCGACGCCGCACAAGCACCCACGCCAGGCCCTCCGGAAGCAGGAATAGTCTCATACAGGAGAAGGCGCACAAGCCACCTACGAAGGAGGCATCTGAAACACACGAGCCGCCTGGTGGGATGCCAAAGGAAACGCCCGACCCGAAAGCGCAGCAATCCGCTCCCATCCTCGACATGCAAACGGCGCTTCTCTTGTTGCTGCTCCTGGACAGACTGAGTCAGGCAGAAGGGAACGAGCACATGTCCTCTTCACCTCCCATCGAGCCAGAAGAACTCGTGGTGGAGAGCGACCCGCCAGCAGCAAGAGAGGACGAAGGACAGGACGGGGCAGTTCCCTCATCCCAACCTTTACAGAAGCACCGGCTTGCGGTGGTACTGCTGGCCCTGTGCGCGCTCGTCTGTCTGGCCGTCATCGCGGCCTCGCTCCTACCTCTCGTGACGGCCTCTGCCACGATGACGATCATCCCCGTCCAACAAGCAATCACGGTGAGCACCACGCTTTCCGTGGTGACGAGTGGCACCGTCAAACTCGCGCACCACCAGGTCCCAGGACGCCGCTTGTCTTCCCTGACCGTGGCGCAGGCCGAGACCGTCCCAACCACCGGGAGAGGCTTCCAGCGAGCAACGCAAGCCCACGGGAGGCTTACCTTCTACAATGCCCTGCCCCAAACGCAGAGCATCCCCGCCGGGACGCTTCTCATCGGCATCAGTGGCATCCAGATCGTAACCGAGCAGGATGCGGTTATCCCCGCCGGAACAGGGGCGGTCAACGGGCAGGTAAGCGTAAGCGCCCACGCGATCCAGACCGGTCCCCAGGGCGATATTGCGGCAGGAACGATCACGGGCACCTGTTGCCGGGTCTACGTCTTAGTCACCAACTTGTCAGCTTTTGGGGGAGGGCAGGATGCCCGCACCTTTCCGATGGTGATGCCGCAGGACATCAGCGGGGCGGCCACCGCCCTCAGGACGAGCCTGACCCAAAGCGTCCAGGCCGCCTTACAGGCTCAGGTCCGTCCTGATGAAACGCTCATCACCCCTGTTCCTTGCACGCCCAGAATCACGTCCAGCCATGAGGCAGGTGATGAGGCAGCCCGTGTGACGGTGACAATGGAGGAAACCTGTACGGGTGAAACCTATGCCACTCAGGCCTTGCACGCCCAGGTCTTGCGGGTTGTGACTCAACAAGCGACTGCGCAACTGGGAACAGGGTACACGCTCTCTGGGGATATCCATGCCACGGTGAGGCAGAGTCGCAGCAGCACCAATCAGCAGGATGGCACGCTCGCCCTCCAGGTCAGCGGCACGGGAACCTGGGCCTATCAGTTTGATGATGCGCACCTGCAACACATGGCCCAATTGGTGGCAGGCAAGAGCAGACAGCAAGCGAGGCAGGTACTCCTACACTTCCCCGGAGTAAATCAGGTGAGCATGACTATATCAGCGACGGATAGTTCGAATTTACCAGCAGATGCCAGCAGGATTCACCTGTTGGTACTCTACCGATCAGCCTAACGCGAACAGGAACAGTGCAGAACATGCAGCAGGTCATCACCGCCAAACTCAAACTCCTCGCCACGCCTGAGCAGCAGCAGTTACTCAGGCAGACTCAGTTGGCGTACCGCGACGCGCTCAACTACGTCAGCCGGTATGCCTTTGAGCATGGAAAAACAGCGAATACTGATCGCTTGCAAAAGGGGACGTACAGGGAGATCCGTGCCCTGTTCAATCTCCCCTCGCAGATGGCCTGCAATGTCCCCCGCCAGGTCGCAGCCACGTACAAGGGACTCTGGACGAAGCTCAAGCAAAACCTCGCACACCGCAAGGCAGGACACACGAAAAAGCGGTACAAAGGACTGGACAAGCCGCCCAAGTATGTCTCTCCAACCGTGACCTACAACTACGGTTACGACTACAGCTTCAAGTCAGGGCAACAGATAAGTGTCCTCACCCTGCAAGGTCGAGTTGTGCTCTCGTACCAGGGGTACCATCGGCATGTGGCCCTCATCCAACAGGGCGCGACCATCGGCGCAGCCAGGCTCTGGTACGATAAGCCGCACAAGCAGTTCTACGTGCTGGTCTGCCTGGAACTCGATCTCCCTGAGCCAACCCCCGCAACAATTCCCGATGTGGTAGGCGTGGACGTTGGCATGCGCTATCTGGCGACCACAGCAACCATAACCAACCAGAGTCACTTTTACACTGGAAAACGAGTCAAGGCGCAGGCAAACCACTACGCCCGGCTCCAGAAACGCTTGCAGAAAAAAGGCACTCGCTCCGCCACGAGGCGCAAGATCGCGCTTAGCGGGCGAGAGAGACGGTTGAAACTGCACGTCAATCACCGCGTCGCGAAATCCATTGTGGAAGCGCACCCCCACACGCTTATCGGCCTGGAAGAACTCACCGGCATCCATGAACGGACCGCACGGCGCAAGCGGCGACGCAAGAAGCACGGGAAAGGGACAACACCCGTCTCTCCCAAAGCGCGTCGAGCCAATCGCCACGCCTCCAGGTGGGCCTTTGCCGAACTGCACAGCGCGATCGCCTACAAAGCCGTGCTGTGCAGTTCGTCGCTTGTCATCAAAGTGGATGCGGACTATACCAGTCAGACCTGCCCCTTGTGCGGGTATACGAGCAAGCAGAACCGTCCGAAGAAAGGATTGCTGTTCATCTGCCGGAATAAGCACTGTCCTCATCGGCAACGGACAGGACAACCCTATACCCTGCATGCGGACCTGGTCGGTGCGCGCAATATCGCGATGCGAACGCTTCTCACCCGGCAGGACTGGGTGAGAACGGGCGTCTTGTCAGTACGCCCTGATGTGTCGGACAGTGAGACCAAAGCGGCACGCCTCGCGCGCTATGCCGAATTGCGGTGGAGTTCAGATACAAGCCTCTCCCTCGAGGGATGAGGTCACTGACCAGCGGTCTCCATAGAGACTTCTCTCTCTACCCGCTGGCAGTATTGCTATCCGAAGCCTCTAACTTGCTTTTGAGGCAATCGAAAAACTGCCCGGTAAGCTTCTCGGCGGTTCCCTGCAGCAGGCGAGCACCAACACTGGCAATTGTGCCACTCACAACGACGGAAGCCCCCCAATCCATGCGTGTGTGCCCATCGTCGACCGCCGTTAGTCTCATATCGCCAGACAGATCAACAGCGCTGCCAGGGGCCTTGCCCCTGCCCTTCATAGTCATATGTTCTGGTTCTTCCATCTCTGGCCGCGTCACATCCAGCGTAAATTTTGCCTTTACAGCCCCTACACCAACTCCAACCACTGCCTTCCAGTGTTCATCTTCCAACACCTCCAGGCTCTGAAAACCGGGCGCACAGGCAGCTACCTGATTGACGTCGTAGAGAAACGCCCACACCTTCTCAATGGGAGCGGCAATAGTTTGCGTACCAGTAAATTCCATACTGAGCCTTACCTTTCATACTGACACCTATTCAATGAAAATATGTTCTTACAGTTGTCGGCAGTTGTCGACAGATGTTGGCGGGTAGAGTGACAAAAAAGAGCTGTGGTAGATCATCAAGTTTGCCACGGCGCCACATTTAAACTGTATCTATTATCATATCACAGGATACAGTTACAGGAAACGGGCTCGAAAGCCCCTGTGATTCATCCAGGAGATGAAGAGCCTTACCTTATTTGGGGTTGGATGGGGAATGCAAAGGAGGAAGGGAGCGCAGGCCTCGCCAGGGTGAGTAGCAGGAGCCTGGCGGGATGGCTCGTCCGCTTGCAAGCCGAGAGGAGAGACGGGAGAGGAACAACCGCCATTGCCGCTTTTTGACCGCAGCCAAAGAATAAGGACAGAGGAGTTCTGTGAAGTCAAGCACCCATCCCGTTCTACGGGATGGGCTTGTGAAGCGATCCGGCTTGCCACCGGGGAACCAACAAGGGCAACTGCGAAACTAGCTTGCCCAAGCCTCGGCAACGGGGCGTCTGAAGGAAGCTGAACCATCCGGGCGTGGCAGCCCACAGGACGTTGCGAACGCCTCCCTAATTTGCAACCGCTCCGATGGTCAGCAGCGAAGGGACCATCGCATACTCGAAAGAGGCTTACAGCACGATGTCGCACATCTTTGTCCCTGTGGTCGATCAGGAACGCAACTCACTCATGCCCACGACTGCGTCCAGAGCCAGAAAGTGGATCAAAAGCGGCAAGGCGACGCATTTCTGGAAAGGAGGGCTCTTTTGCGTCCGGTTGAATGTCGAACCGTCGGCACGCGTGTGGCAGCCCGTTGCAGTGGGCATTGACCCAGGGAGCAAGCGCGAAGGCTATAG
>WNGK01001929.1_pt1 | contig 40703 bp, 48 predicted proteins | sample 5400601 | NCBI WGS metagenome assembly WNGK01 (sample SAMN13153376, study PRJNA577476) | soil metagenome | isolation source: 60 cm soil or saprolite under Garry oak tree replicate 1 | place: USA:California | collected 2016-06-15 | reverse complement strand
TGGTACCACCAGGCCGCCAGCTCACGTTAACTAACGGGCTCCATTCACCAAAGAGGCACGAGCATTTCGCCCAGCCGGCGCCCCTGAATTTTCATCCTCGGTGGTGTCCGGAGCAAGGCCCGGCACATGTCGCGTTAACGGGCTGGGTTGGCGGCGCGGCCGCGCAGCCCTAGCCTGAGCTCGAAATTCAATGGAGGTTTCGGAATGGTCAACAAAGTGATACTCGTGGGCAACTTGACGGCGGACCCGGAGGTCCGCGCCACGCCAAAAGGCGTCTATGTCGCCAACTTGCGCCTGGCGACCAACACGTACATGGGCAAGGACGACGCAGGCAATCCAAAGCAAGCGACCGAGTTCCACCACCTTGTGCTCTTCGGGAGGCAGGCCGAGATCGCGGGCGAATACCTCCGCAAGGGCCGCCTGCTCTACGTGGAGGGCCGGCTGCAGACCAACTCCTGGGATGACGCCGCCACAGGCGTCAAGAGATTCCGCACCGAGGTGATCGTCGACTCGATGCAGATGCTCGGCGCCAAGCCGCAGGAGGTCGCCGCTTAGCTCCCCAGGGCGAGGGAGAGGACGAGCAGGGCCTGCCCGGCCTGGTACATGACGATGTTCACGGGCCGGCCCCAGGCGACCGGCTTGACGAAGCGGTACCACGCGAAGATGACGTCGGAGTAGAAGAAGAGCAGGCCGCCGGCTGCCGCGACGAGGTTGCCGCTGGCGGTGGCGCTCACGGTCATGACCGAGATGACGATTGCGTACGCGATGACCGGCTTCCTCAGGTTCGCCCGACCTGAGGTCCCGAGGGCGGCCAGCACCCTGCGCAGGAACAATGCGGCAGTCGCCCCGGCGACGATCAACCCGAACACGAGCCCGGCGGCGGCGAAGCCGGCGAACCGGAAGCCCGCCGCATACGCAAGATGGCCGGCGAGAAACGCGGCGATGCCTGGGAGCAAGAAGCTGTCGGGCAGCATCAGGAACACATCGCCGGCAAGGCCGAGGACAAGAGCGACGACGAACAGGGCGCGCTCGCCCTGGCTGGCGGGATGAAGGAGCAGCGCGGCCGCAATCAGCAACACCATCACGGTGGGCTTGGTCGCGTATTCCAGGCGCTTGTCGTGGCGGAGTATCGAGGCCAGATCTCCGGCCGAGGCGACCGCCGCGAGCGCGAGGGCGCCCCAGGCCGGCCCGTTCATCGGCTGAGTATCGGCCTTGCGCGATCGGGTACCTGGGCGTAATGATGTAATCCATGGCTGATGACGTCCGGTCCTGGTTTGTGGCCAGGCTGCCGAAAACATGGTTCGCCGGCCCGCCCGAGGTCACCTCGGATAGCGAGGAGATCCTCGTCATCGGCGAGCTTCCCGACGTGGAACTGGCCGCCGGGACCGCTCCCGAGGCCCGGGAGGCGGCTCGTGTGGCCAGGATCGACCGCTACCGCGAGGAGACGCGGGAGGAGCGCGTCAAGATCGCCCGCGAGGCTGAGCGCCGCTTCCGCCGCAAGGTCGCCTGGGGCGCTCGCTGCGGCGGCGAGACGAGGGTCTTCACCACCCTCAGCCTGCCCGTCATGACTCGCCTCCGCATGCCGGAGCGATCCGTCCTGGACACGCTGGTGGCGGGAGGAGTCGCCCGGAGCCGAAGCGACGCCCTGGCCTGGTGCGTCCGGCTGGTCGGGATGCACCAGGGCGAATGGCTGCAGGACCTCCGCGAGGCCCTGGTCAAGGTCGATGAAGCCCGCAGCAAAGGTCCACTGAATTAGCCGGACGCTCGAAGGCCGGCGCAATTTCCGGACCGAACCGGCGTCGGGACGGTTGATACTGTGCGCGACTTGGGTGCCAGAAACGGCCATCAGCACGTGGTGATCATCGGCGCCGGCCCGGCCGGCCTGACCGCCGCTTACGAGCTGATGAAGCACGACATCCCGACCACGGTTCTCGAGAAGGACCCGATGTATGTCGGCGGGCTCGCCAGGACGGTCGAGCACAAGGGCTACCGGTTCGACATCGGCGGCCACCGATTCTTCTCGAAGAACGACGAGGTCGAGGCTCTGTGGACGGAGATCCTCGGTTCTGAGATGCTCACGCGCGACCGGCTCTCGCGCATCTACTACCGAGGCCGGTACTTCGCGTATCCGCTGAAAGCCGCCAACGCACTCTGGAACCTCGGACCGCTGGAGACCGTCCGCTGCCTGGCCAGCTACGCCTGGGCGAGGGTGCAGCCGATCCGGTATCCTCGCAGCTTCGAGGACTGGGTGCGAAACCAGTTCGGCTGGCGGCTTTACAACATCTTCTTCAAGACCTACACGGAGAAGGTGTGGGGCATCAGCACCAAAGAGCTGTCCGCGGATTGGGCCGCACAGCGGATCAAGAGCCTCGACATGTGGCTGGTCCTCAAGAGCGCGCTGCTGCCGCGCCGGCGCCCGAGCAGCCGGGGCGACCTGGTCACGACGCTGATCGACAGCTTCAGATATCCCCGCCTCGGGCCGGGCCAGATGTGGGAGCGCGTGGCGGAGATCCACCGCGCCAAGGGCCGGCCGGTGCTGATGGGTCGCACGGTCGACCGTATCAAGCACGACCACGGATGTGTGCAATCGCTGGTCACGAAGACGGCGTCCGGGTCGACAGACGAGCATACGGGCAGCGATTTCATCTCGAGCATGCCGATCCGGGACCTGGTTTCGTGCCTGGTTCCCGCCCCACCGGACGACGTGCGGCGCGCCGCCGACAGCCTCTCGTATCGCGACTTCATAAGCGTGGCTGTGATGATCGATCGCGCGAACGTGTTCCCGGACAACTGGATCTACATCCACGATCCGAGCGTCAAGGTCGGGCGCATCCAGAACTTCAAGAACTGGAGCCCCAACATGGTCCCCGACGCGACCAAGACGTGCCTGGGCCTCGAGTACTTCTGCTTCGAGGGCGACGGGCTGTGGACGTCAACAGATGAAGCGCTGATCGAGCGCGCGCGCAACGAGCTCGCCCAGCTGGGCATATGTCAACCCGCTGAGGTTTTCGACGGCGTGGTGGTCAGGCAGCGCAAGGCATATCCCGTCTACGACGACGCCTACGAGGACCACGTCGGCGTCGTCCGCGATTACATTCGCGCTCACCTCAAGAACCTGCACCTGGCCGGGCGCAACGGAATGCACAAGTACAACAACCAGGACCATTCGATGATGACCGCGCTCCTGGTGGCGAGGAATATCGCGTCCGGTGGCGGATTCGATCCCTGGAAGGTCAACGCCGATGCGGTCTATCACGAAGAGGTGCGTGTGGGCGAAAAGGACCTGTCAGGCCGCCAGGTCCCCGAAAGGCTCGCGACTCGGGCGCGCTGAGGTTGCTCTAGGCGGTCGTCTTCGTACGCGCGAAGTTGGCCGCGACCAGGCTGGCCACGGCGAGGACTATGAACAGGATCGCGTGGGTCGTGTGGTGGGCGGCGTGGGGGTCGGTGACCAGGATCTGCAGCACGCCTTCGTAATACAGACCAGCGACGATGACGAATACGACGGCCAGGACTACGAGGGCGATGGCAAGCGAGTTCCCTTTCACGCTCGCAACGTTAGCAAAGCCAGGCTCACGATCCCGGCGACGATGCAGTACAGGCCGTAAGGGTCAAGGCGCCCAGAGCGGAAGTAGCGGAGCAGGAACCGCGCGCTGAGATAGGCCGCCATGGCGGCCAGGACCGCGCCGGCCATGTACTCGCCCAACGGCACTCCTGGGGAGAAGAGCTGCGGCACCTCGACGATGCCGGCGGCGAGGATGACCGGCGTGGCGAGGAGGAACGAGAACCGCGCGGCCTCGACGTGCCGCAGCCCCGCCAGCAAGCCGCCGCCGATGGTGATTCCGGAGCGTGAGATGCCGGGGATCAGCGCCAGCGATTGGCAGGCGCCCACGAGGGCGGCGGCGCGAAAGCTGATGTGCTCGGCGGCGCCAAACTTCTCCTCCTGCTCGCGGCGAGTCGTGCCGGACCCCGACGCGCGGCGTTCCGAACGGCGCCGGAGGAATTCGGCTCCAAGCATCAGACAGCCGTTCACGACGAGAAACGACGCGGCGATCTTCGGCGTCGCGAACAGGACCTTGATCTGGTGCTCGAGGTAGACGCCAACCGTGGCCGTGGGGAGCGTGCCGACGAGAAGGAGCATGGCAAGGCGTTCGGATTCCGTGCGGATCTGGCCTCGAAACGCGGCCGAAAAGAAGCCGCGAATGATGACGATCCACTGGTGGCGATAGATCACCAGCAGCGCGCCGGCGGTGCCTAGGTGAAGCAGCGTCAGAAAAGGGACGAACGACGGGTCGGACTGCTTGAAGCTCCAGTGGAGAAGGCTCGGTATGAGGACGGCGTGGCCGAGCGACGACACAGGGAAAAGCTCGGTCGCGCCCTGCAGCAGGCCCATGAACAGCGCCTGCTCTCGTGTCAATACGGGGGCAGTTTCTCGAGCGCCTCGTCAAGGAGCCGGCGCGATTCGTCGAACTCGCGGTGCACCGCCAGGCCTTCGGCGCGCTCCAGGAGAGCAACGACCTCTTCCCAGCGCTCGGGATCGCGCTCCTGGAGGTCCGCCCTCACCTGCCCGATGGTCTGAGTCGCGAACACGAGGCCGCCGCCCGGGTTGTCGACGATCTCGCGCGCGAGCTGGAGCTGGCGCCGGGCCCACGGGATGACCTGTCCCCCGGGATGCGTCTCCAGCTTCTTAGGACGTAGGACCTCCATCGATGACCTATTGTCGGGCAAGATCGGCCAGCGCCTCGCCGGTGAGGCGGTACACCGTCCAGTCCGAGTTCGGCCGCGCGCCCAGCCGTTCATAAAAGCGAATCGCGTCGCGGTTCCAGTCGAGCACGGCCCACTCCAGGCGGCCGGATCCCCGCTCGACCGCGAGTCGCGCCAGGTGGGTCAGAAGCAAACGTCCGATTCCGCCGCCCCGTTCCTCGGGGAGGACGAACAGGTCTTCCAGGTAGATGCCCGGCCGCCCGAGGAAGGTCGAGAAGTTGTGAAAGAAGAGGGCGAAGCCCACCGGCCGTCCATCGTCCTCGGCCAGCAGCACCTCGGCGAATGGGCGCTCGCCGAACAGCCCGGCCGCGAGCAGCTCCTCCGTCATCACCACCTCGGCCTCGAGCTTCTCGAAACGCGCCAGGCCCCGGATGAGCTCGGCGATCACCGGCACGTCGTCCCTGGTCGCTGCGCGAACGAGCGCGCTCATGAGGGGCCCCCGCAAAATCGAAGATTTTGTGGGGTTCTCACCTGGGCCTGTCGCGAAGGCGGTAGACGAAGCGCATCGCGCCGTGCGTCTCGGAAAAGCTGGCGATCTTGTTGTCGACGAGACCGGCCGCAAGCCCGGCACCGATGAGGTCGGTGTCGCGCAGCTCACTTCGGCCGCCCTTGGGCCGAATCACCCAGATGGCCCCGTTGGGCTCGATCCAGTGTTTGACGTCATCCAGCCTGCGAAGGTCGGCCAGAGTGTTCGCGCCCATGAACACCAGGTCACATTTCGATTGCGGCTTGCCCGCGACGATGTCGCCGGTCCGCTCTCGCAGCCGCTCGATGAAAGCGGTGTCGTCGAGGTTGACGATCGCCACCCTCGAGCCTGGCTTCACGCCGAGCTTGTCAAGCAGCGGTCGCTTCGACGGCTCATCACGGTTCGCGCGCTTCGTGACCATTGCTCCCCCCGCGTATCGCGCCGAAGACGATCACGCCCACCAGCCAGGCCGCGTACGCACCGGCGACGGCGAGGACGATCACCGGCACTGCGCTGGCGACCCGGCTGGTCAGCAGGAGGCCGAGGGCGATGAACCCGGCCAGCACGAGGCCGCCGGCGATGATGCCGGCCACCGCACCGGCCACGTTCGCGGGCTTCAGACTTCGACCACCTGAAGGTCTGTCGCGGCACCCTCGACCGTGCCGGAATACAGGTGGTTGAACATGAACCTGGTCTTCGGGTGCCGGTGCTTGAGGTCGGCCGCCGATTCCCAGCTCATGTGGCTGAATACGTCGCCTGGCCCGGTCGCTTCAACGATGGCGACATCTGCACCCTCGACCAAATCATCCAGCGGCGCGGTCGCCTCCGTGTCGCCGGAATAGGCGAGGACACGGCCGTCGATGTTGATGCGGTATCCGTTGGAGCCGCTGGTGCCATGGTCGAGCTTGATGGTTTCGTAGTCGTATCCGGCGACACTGCCGGAGGGCTGCGCAGTGTGATAGGTCGCGTCGAACTGAGGTCGCATCACCGTCTTCCAGTCCGGGCCCCAGCTCACCTCCCACAGCGCTTCCAGCCTTGCCTCGACGCCTGCCGGGCCGACGAACGCCAGCGGGCGGTGGTCGACGAATATGCGATGAAGGACGAAGGTCGGAAGCCCGAGCGTGTGATCGCCGTGGAAATGCGTCAGGAACACGGCGTCGATGGCACCCGGGTCGACGCCGACGCGCTGCATGTGGGGAAGCAGCGGCGCACCGCCGTCGAGCAGCAGGCGCCCGTTGACGACCACCGCGCCGTTGTAACGGTCGGTGGAGAAAGCGGCTCCCGTGCCGAGAAAGGCCAGCTTTAGGCGATGGTTACCGTCGGGTCCAGGTACACGTCCTGGATTGCGTGTAGTAACTCGACTCCCTCCTTCATCGGACGCTGAAATGATTTGCGGCCACTGATGAGGCCCATGCCCCCCGCCCGCTTGTTGATCACGGCGGTGCGGAGGGCGTCCTTGAGGTCGCTCGCGCCCTTCGACTCGCCGCCGGAGTTGATGAGGCCGGAGCGGCCCATGTAGCAGTTGATCACCTGATAACGACAGAGGTCGATCGGGTGGTCGGTGGCGAGCTTGTCGTACATGCCCGGGGCGGTCACGCCGAAACCCACGACTTCGAAGCCTCGGTTGCTGGTCGCCAGCTTCTGCTTGATGATGTCAGCCTCGATCGTCACGCCGAGATGGTTGGCCTGGCCCGTGAGGTCGGCCGCGGTCTCGTAGTTGACCCCATCCTTCTTGAAAGCCGGGTTGCGCAGGTAGCACCACAGCACCGTGGCCATGCCCAGCTCGTGGGCGGCGTGGAAGGCGACCGCAATCTCCTGCAGCTGGCGGTCGGATTCCGGAGAGCCGAAGTAAACAGTCGCGCCGACCGCGACGGCGCCGAGGTTCCATGCCTCTTTGACCGTTCCGAACACGACCTGGTCGTACTTCGTCGGGTATGTCAGGAGCTCGTTGTGATTGAGCTTGCAGATGAACGGGATGCGGTGGGCGTGGCGGCGCGCCACCGAACCCAGCACGCCGAAGGTCGACGCCACCGCGTTGCAGTCGCCTTCGATGGCCAGCTCGATGATCTTCTCGCCATCGAAGTACATCGGGTTGGCGGCGAACGAGGCGCCGGCGGTGTGCTCGATGCCCTGGTCCACCGGGAGGATGGACAGGTACCCCGTGCCGGCCAGCCGGCCGTGGTCGAACATCGTCTGGAGGCTGCGCAGAACCCGCGTCGGGCGGTCGCTGTCCTTCCAGACCCTCTCGACGAAATCCGGGCCGGGCAGGTGCAGCTGCGACGCCGGCACCGTCCCGCACTTGTGCCCTAGGAGGTCGGCCGCGTCCGGACCCAGGATCTCCTCGAGCTTCAACGTCCCCTTGGTGACAGTAGCCATCAGTCCCTCTTACACATTTGGTTAGTGCGAGATGCGCATTGCATAGGTGCGCTTATACGCCTCCGCCACTCTATAGTGCACCGAGATGACCGAGCGGGCCAGCGACCTACTGAGCGAGCTCGCGGAGCGGCTCTCCGCCGACTCCCGTGACAGCGGCCAGGTGGTCGCCGAGTCGGTGCGGACGTTGGAGCCCGAGCTGCTCGCGATGCAGAAGGACGGGGGGTCGATCGACGACCTCGCGCGCACCTCGGTGGGCTTCCTGGAGATCCTTTTCCGCTCTCTCCGGGCCGACTCGCGGGTGCCCTGGCAGCAGTATTACGCCCTGGCCCGCGAGGCGTCGCGCCGCTACGCCGAGAAGGGGATCCCGCTCGAGTCGGTCATGGAGGGCCTGGCCGTCTTCCGGCGTTCGGTGATGGCGCGCGTCACCGAGGAGGTGGCGGGCAGCGAGTTCGCCGACGAGGTCCTGCTCCTGGCGCAGAGCCGCCTTGGCGACGTCGTCGAGCACCTCAACTCGAGCTTCATCCGCGGCTACCTCGACTTCACCGAGGCGCGGCATCACGCCCGCCAGAGCGAGCTGCAAGGGCTCTACCACATCGCCAGCGCGCTGGGGAGCTCCCTCGATGTGGCGGAGATAGCCGAGCTCGGACTCCGGGAGACGCTCAAGGTCCTGCGCCTGCAGGCCGGCGCGGTCTGGACGCGTGAAGGCGCACGCCTGGCGCTCGCCAAGACCATGGGCCTCCAGCCCGGCGAGGAGGAGGAGTTCGAATCCGGGCGGTCCGGCGCACGGGTGCGGGTGGTCGAGATCGCCTCCGGGCCGGCCGAGTCGCGTGTCGACCGCATCACCGGCGAGTGGAGCGCGATCCGGGCCGAGCTGCGGACCAAGGGCGTGCTTCTCGGCGCCATGACCGTCGCGACGCGACTGCCGCGAACGTTCGAGCCCAGCGACCTCGAGTTCGTCGCCGCGGTCGCCGACCAGATCGCGGTCGCGCTGGATCGGGCCCGGCAGCACACCAAGGAAGCGCGGACCGACTACCTCACGGGGCTGGCGAACCGGCCGGAGTTCGAGCGTGCGATCGACCGCGCGGTCGCCGCCTCCCAGCGCCACAAGCGCCGCCTCGCCCTGATGATGATCGACCTCGACAACCTGAAGGAGATCAACGACACGCTGGGCCACCACATCGGTGACGAGGCCATCCGGGTGCTGGCGCACGAGCTGCAGCGAGCGGTGCGCGCCACCGACACATGCGGCCGGCTCGGTGGCGACGAATTCGGAGTCGCGATGCCCGACGCGGACGAGCGGCACGCCAACGATGTGGGCGCCCGCGTGCGCGCGTCGCTCGAGGAGCTCAACCGGCTCGCCAAGTCACCTTTGCCCGTCGAGTTCAGCATCGGGGTGACGGCGTGGCGACCGGGAATGGACTGGCAGGCGATGTACCAGTTGGCGGACAAGGCGCTGTACGTGGACAAGCGCCGCCGGCACGCCCAGCGCAAGAAGCGCACGCAGGATGCCACTGGCTGATCGGGCCGTGCCGGCGAGCCGCGCCGCCGAAGGTGACGTGCTCGGACCCGAGTTCTTCGATCGCGACACTGTTCGAGTCGCGCGTGACGTGCTTGGCAAGCTGCTCGTTCGCGAGATCGACGGCGCGCGGCTTTTTGGGCGGCTCGTCGAGGTCGAGGCTTACCTGGGACCGGACGACCTCGCGGCGCACTCCGCCGGCGGGCGCCGCACCGCGCGCACCGAGGTGATGTACGGGCCGCCCGGCCGCGCCTACGTGTATTTCACGTATGGGATGCACCACTGCCTCAACTTCGTCACGCGGTCGGAAGGCACGCCGCAGGCGGTGTTGGTGCGCGCCATCGAACCGGGCCCGGGGGTCGGTCGGGCCGCAGGGCCTGGTCTTGTGTGCCGCGCCCTGGAGATCGACGGGCGGCTCAACGGAGTCGCGCTGGCTCCGCCGCAGCTCTACGTCGTCGACGACCATGCGCCGCGGAAGAAGATCTACGTCACGCCGCGGATCGGGGTCGAGAGCTCAGGCGACTGGGCGGGCCGGCCGCTGCGGTTTTGCTACGACTCGCCGTACCTGTCGCGCCGCCTGAAAAAAAGCTAGAAGGCCTACGGCCAACGGCCGGGCGAAGGCGCAGCGCGCTTCATGTCGGCCCAGTCCGCCCGCACGGGCGCAAAGACGTCCGCCACCGTGCACCCCTCCGGTCCTGCGGTCGCCTCGTGAGGAACATGGCTCGGGATCACGTATGTATCTCCCGCGTGGAGCACGCGCCTGTCGGACCCGATGCGGAAGTCGATCGTTCCCTTGATGACAAACCCGAGCTGCTCGTTCTCGTGGTGATGCTCGGGGAGGTGGGGCGTCGGGATCGAGGTCGACCACCGCCATGGTGATGCGCTCGCCGTCGACGGCCCTCGCCGTGATGCCGTCGCGAATCAGGTGCGGGCGCAGGTCTTGAATCGCCTCGAAGGCGCTCACTCGACGACCCTGTCGATGATCGTCGCCGTGCCCAGCCCGCCGCCGCAGCACATCGTCTCGAGACCGTAGCGGAGGTCGCGGCGCTCGAGCTCGTAGAGCAGCCGGTTCATGAGGATGGCACCCGAGGCGCCCAGCGGATGCCCGACCGCTATCGCGCCACCGTTGACGTTGGTCTTGTCCAGGTCGGCGCCCGTCTCCTTCTGCCATGCGAGCACGACCGATGCGAAGGCCTCGTTGACCTCGAAGAGGTCGATGCTCTTCAATTCGAGGCCGGCGCGCTTCAACACCGCGGCGGTGCCGGGAATCGGACCTTCGAGCATCAGGACCGGGTCGGTGCCCACGACCGCCTGCGCGCGGATGCGTGCGCGCGGCCGCAGCCCGAGCTGCTTCGCCTTTTCCAGCGACATCAAGAGGACGGCGGCCGCACCGTCGGAGATCTGGCTCGAGTTGCCGGCGGTGATCGAGTGCTCGGGGTTGAACGCCGGCTGCAGGGCCGCCGTCGCCTCGTAGCTCGCATTGGCGCGGATGCCCTCGTCCTTGCCGAAGAGAACGTTGTGGCCGTTGCCCTCGATGGGAACGTCCACCGGCATGATCTGCGAGGTGAAGTAGCCCTTCTCGGTGGCCTCGTGGGCGAGCCTGTGGCTGCGCACGCCGAACTCGTCCATCTGGCGACGCGAGATCCCGTACTTGCGGGCCATCAGCTCGGCCGAGATCCCCTGCGGCACGAGGTCGTACAGCTCCATCAGCTCTGGTGGAAAGGGAGTCCCGGGCGAGACCGCGTTGGATCCCATCGGGACGCGGCTCATGGATTCGACGCCGCCCGCGATGGTGATGTCGCAAACGCCGGACTGGATGAGGTTGGCGGCGAAGTGCACCGCCTGCTGGCTCGAGCCGCACTGGCGGTCGACCGTCGTCGCCGGAGTCGTGAAAGGAAAACCGGCGGTCAGCCACGCGTTGCGGCCTATGTTCAACGACTGCTCGCCGACCTGGCTCACGCATCCGAAGACCACGTCTTCGACCTGCTCGGGCTCGATGCCTGCGCGATTGACGATCTCTTTCAACACGAGCGAGCCGAGGACGACCGGATGGATGTCCTTGAGCCTGCCGTTGCGACGTCCAATCGGTGTTCGCACTGCTTCGACGATCACGGCTTCGCGCATGTTCAACGTCTCCTTACCGGCCTTGGTGCTGACGATTCTACGACCGCCCCTACTGCCTCACTCGATGTGGTGTCAAGCCCCCAAGGAGTTGCCTGGCATGCGGATTTTTTTATTTGTTGACGTGCCCTTAGGCCCCTGTTAACTTTCGCGTCGCCCCAAGCGGCTGAGTACGGTAAACCTGAGGATACCGAACGTCGAGTAGGTGGAAGGTGCGGCGCAAGCCGTGGCTGGAAAGCGAAAAACGCATAGGGGACTTCAGGGTAAACAGGAAGGTCTCTTGGGGCATTTCTTTTTCCACAGGGCGTGCACAGCCCTCTCCTCAATTCGAAAATCCCCGTTTGCGCGCTTCCGCACACGCTTTGTCCACAGCATCAATGTCCAAATTTATACGCATGCGCAACAGCCTTCGTAGGCCTTCGGCGAGGCGAGCCACCGGCATCGGGTCTTCGTAGTGGAGCCAGCGATAGGCGATCGGCTCCGACCACGGTTTGCCTTTCATCGCGTAGAGGCGCCGGTGGCCGTCGAGGACGATCAGCTCGACCTGGCGTAGAAGACTCGGCTCACCCGCGGCAATATCAGCGAACTCCTGCCGGTCCATCCACTCCAGGAGTCTTTCGAGGCGGCCTTCTACGTGGCGTCCTCCGGGGCCGCCCCGCCTTCGGCGCGAGACCGCGCGGCCGAATCGAGCTCGATGACGCTCGGCTTCAGCGCACATATGAAAGGAAGGTTGCGGTACAGCTCGCGGTAGTCGAGCCCATAGCCGACCACGTAATCGTTGGGGATCTGAAACCCGACATAGCGCACGGGCACCTGCACCAGCCGGCGCCCGGGACGGTTCAACAGGGTGACGACCTCGATCGAGGCCGCGCCGCGCTCGCGCAGCTCAGACAGCAGGTAGTCGAGGGTGAGCCCGGTGTTGACTATGTCTTCCACCAGCAGCACGTGCCGGCCTTCGATCGGATAGTCGATGTCGCGCGCGATGCGCACGCGTGCGCGCGGCTGGGCGCCGGCGAAACGCCTCAGGTCCAGGTAATCGATCACGAAGGGGACCTTGATCTGGCGCGCGAGGTCGGCGAGAAAGAAGGTCACGCCCTTGAGGATGCCGACGAGCACGATCGTGCGCCCGCGATAGTCGCGCGAGATCTTCCGCGCCAGCGCCCTCACCCGGGTCTCGAGCTCCACGGGCGAGATGAGGATGTTGCCGATGTCTTCTTTGCGAAGGTGCTGGACCTCGAGCGCTCCGTATCCCGCCTTGGCGAGCAGCTGCTGGTAGTCCTTTCGATAAAGCAGGCGGACGTTGACGTCCGGGTAGATCTCGCGCAGCAGCCGCAGCTTGCGATTCTTCGGCGTCACCAGGGACTGCTTCATCGTCGTCAGCTCGAGGTAGAGGTCGTGCTCGGGCAGGTAGAAGTCGGGCGTGAACATCTCCGACACCCGCGTCCCGTCCCAGGCGATGGGAAATGACACGGGCTCGTAAACCCACCGGATGCGGTAGTAGTCGAGGAAGCGCGCGAACTCCTGCTCGGATGGGTGTGCGAATTCGATTCGTGAGTGGGCCGGGCCCGATCGCCTGACAAGGCGCGACCGCTGCCTGACCGGGCGGCGCCACTTCTGGGGGACGGGGAGGTGGACCGACGACGCCAAGGAAACGCCGAGATTGTACTCTCCGGGTGAAGAGCAGGCACCGATGAGCACACCGGCGCAGAGGATGGTCGCCGAGCAGCTGCTGCCCAACGGCGTCACCGATCCGCGCGTCATCCAGGCGATGTCTGAGGTTCCGCGCGCGGAGTTCCTCTCCGGCCGGCTGCGGCGCCACGCCTACGAGAACCGGGCTCTGGCCATCGACTGCGGCCAGACCATCTCGCAGCCCCTGGTCGTGGCGCTCATGACCCAGGCCCTCGCGCCCAAACCGGACGACCGCGCCCTGGAGGTGGGCGCCGGCTCGGGCTACCAGGCGGCGGTCCTGAGCCGCCTCGTCCGGCATCTCATCACGCTCGAGCTCGAGCCATCGCTCGCCGAGCACGCGGCGGAGACGCTCACACGACTCGGCTACTCCAACGTCGAGGTGGCCGTCGCCGATGGCACCCAGGGGTGGCCCGCTTATGCGCCCTACGACATCATCCTGGTCGCGGCGGCCTCACCTGAGGTCCCGCCGGCGCTCATCGAGCAGCTCGCGCCGGGAGGGAGGCTCGTGATCCCGGTCGGACGAGCCTCGGACGAGCACCAGGACCTGCGCCTGTATCAACGCCGCGGGGATACGCTGGCGTGGCGGTCACTGTTCCCGGTGCGCTTCGTCCCCTTACGGTGAGGGCGAGGGCGAGGCACGGGCAGGCGACGGCGACGCACCCGTGCCTTTGGCCGGAGTGGTGCCGGTCAGCTGTTGGAGCTGCTGCAGGATCTGGCCGACCTGGGCCATCTCGGAGGCGAATCCCGCCAGGTCGCCGTTCTTCAGGTCGGCATAGGCGGCGGCGTAGTGGAGGTTCGCCTGCGTCACCAGGTCGGCGATCTTGGCCACCTGCGCCGCGGTCAGGGTCGTCGGTGGGGCCGTCGTCTGCTGCGGCGGGGTGGACGTGCCCACCAGCTGGTCTATGGCCTCCTGGAGGGTATCGGTGTACACGACGTTGGTCTGGTCGGCCAGGATCACCTTCTTCAGCTCGGGAATGCTCGAGCCGGACGTGGCCTTGAGGTAGATCGGCTCGAAATACAGGAACGAGTCGCCAATCGGCACCACGAGCAGGTTGCCCTGCTCGACCTGCGATCCCGTGCCGTGGAAGAGCGTGAAGTCGCGGGAGATGGCGGGGTCCTGGTTGATGAGGTTGGCCACCTGCTGGGGGCCGAATATCACCTTGTCCTTGGGGAGGACGTATGACACGTACTCGCCATAGTGAGTCCCGTCGTTGCGGGCGGCCATCCATGACACGAGGTTGTTCTTGCCGTGGGGCGTGAAGGGCATGATGAGCAGGAACTCCGGGGTCTGCTCGCCGGGCAGGCGGAAGAGGACGTAATAGGGCGACACGGGCGTGGGCGGGCTGCCAGGGGCCGACTGGAAAGTGGGCAGGTCCCATACGTCCTCGCGCGCGAAGAAGGTCTTGGCGTCTTGCACCGACGCCGAGAGGTGGTATGTGCCGTAGATCCCGACCTGGACGTTGAACAGGTCCACCGGCACTCGGATGTGGGCCCGGAGGCCGGCGGGCATCGCGTCCATCGGCGTGAAAAGCGTTGGGAAAGTGGCCTCGTAGGCCTGGATGATCGGGTCTTTGGGATCGAAGACATAGAAAACCGCAGTGCCCTCATAGGCATCGATCACGACCTTCACCGAGTTGCGGATGTAGTTGATGTCGTTGTCCTGGAAGGTGACGGTCTGCGAGTACGGGTAGGTCCCGCCGGTCGTATAGGCATCCACGATCCAGTAGATGCGGCCCTCGACGACAACCGCGTATGGGTCGGAGTCGAAGCTGAGGAACGGCGCGATCTCGCTGACGCGATCGATGATCTGACGCCGGTACAGCATCAGCGTCTGGTTCGTGACCTGGCCCGACACCAGCAGGTTGAAGTCGCCCAGCTTCAACGACCAGATGGCGCGGTTCACCGCCGTCATGGGTACGCCGTGCGTGCCCTTGTACGAGGTGTAGACATCCGGGTTCGATGGGTAATCGAACTCGCGGTTGGTGTTCGGCGCGAGCGCGTAGCTGGTGGTCGCGTTGCCGAAGTAGATGGCCGGCTGCGTGACCGGGATCTTCCCGGCGGGCGGGATGTCACCGATCACGTAGTTGGGAAGGCCCTCGGGCGTGACGGCGTTGACGGGGCTCGCGGCGGCGCCGTATCCGTGCGTGTACTGCAGGTGCTGGTTGATCCAGTTCTGGGCTGCCGGTGACAGCTTCGTGAAATCGAACTCGCGAGAGCCGATCTCCACCGACGTGTATTGGTTGTCGATCGTGTACCTGTCGATGTCGATGTGGTTGAACGTGTAGTAGGTGCGGATGGTCTGCTGCTGGTCGTAGGTGTCGTTGAGCGGCGTGAAATCCCACAGCCGCAGGTTGTTGATCGTGACCTGGTCGTTCTGCACGTCGGCCAGCTTCAGAGGCTGGTCGCCCGTGAAGTTGCTCACGGTCACGCTCGACAATCCGTACGCGGCCTGAGTGCCCGTGATCTCGCGCTGGATGTACGGAAGCTCGTACGTCTGCGCGTTGGGCGTGACCAGGAACGACTGCACGACCGCGGGATAGATGCCTCCGATCACGAGCAGCGCCACCCAGACGCCGGCCGCCGTCACCGGCAGCCACACGCGGCGGCGCCAGACGTTGACCAGCAGCGCCCCCGCCAGGACCACGGCTGCGCCCGACTGGAACGTGATGATGGGCAGGCGAGCGTTGACGTCGGTGTACGCGGCACCCCAGACGATGCTGCTGTTGTGCGCATACAGGAGGTCGTAGCGCCCGATCCACATCCAGGCCGCGAGCACGAGGGCGAAGACCGCAAGCAGGGCGGAGAGGTGCGCGATCGCCGGCGGGCTCAAGTTGAGGTCGAAGGTGTCGCCGCGCCACGCATAGACCACGCCGATCAGCAGCGGCGTCAGGAATCCCAGGCCGAGCGCCCAGTTGATGATCGAATGCAGGAACGGCAGCGTCAGCAGATAAAAGGAGACGTCCTGTCCGAGCACCGGGTCGGTGATGCCGGTGGCCTTCGCGTGCTCGAAAAGCGCCAGGTTCTGCCACTGCGTGTATGCCCCGCCCGACAGCACCAGCGCGATCAGCACCGCCCCGCCCATGGCGGCGCCACCTGTCGCGCTGCGAATGCTCGAGCGCCTGATGCCGACGGCTCGCAGGCTCGGTCCCGAGCGGACCCGGAGCGCGACGAAGACGTTGGCGACCAGGTAGATGAAGGAAAGCGCGAAGCTGCCGATGAAAAGCGCAACCTGCATCGACAGGCGCGTCGTGAAGACGTCTCGGAACCCAAGCGAGTCGTACCACTCCGACTCGGTGAAGAACCAGACGATTGGGCTGGCGAGAAAGAAGATGAGCAGCGCCGCGATGAAGAGAGCGGCGCCGACCCAGAAGCGCCGAGGCGGGCGCGGGAGCCGAATCTCTCGACCTTCGAGCGGGCCCCCCCGCTCGAAAGGATCAAACGGACGGTACCGGCGGGTCATCTGCCTTCGAAGCTTAGACCGTCTCCAGGGCCCGGTCGTCGGCGCTGAAATCCGCGTCGGACTCGGGTGGCGGGTTGGCCAGGTGCCAGCGCACGGTGGTGCGGATCGACTCGACGGGGTCGGACGTGGTCCAGCCCAGCAGCGTGCGCGCGCGGTGTGCGCTGGCGGCGATGTGCTGGGTCATCGTGCCGGTTGGCTTCAGGTCCTCGGGCAGCGATTCATCCGACACCCTCACCAGCTCCGCTGCGAAGCCGGCGGCTTCCAGGATCATTCGCGTCCACATCGTCATCGAGTAGGTGCGGTCCTCGCAAAGGTTGAGCGCCATCCCCGCGGTCGACGGCGATTCGAGCGCCAACCTCGCGCCACGCGCGACGTCGCGCACGTAGGCGCGGCAGGCAAGCCACATCCCGGCGCCGAATGGGATCTGCCGGCGGCCGGCACGGACGCGCCGGAGGATGAACTCCTCGCGGAGCTGGTAGTCGTGCGGTCCGTAGACCATCGGCAGCCGCAGCGATGTCGCGCCACGCGGCAGATACACGTCCTCGACATCCAGCTTGTCGTAGTCGTCCATGCCGGGCGCTTTGCCCCGATATGGATAGCGGTCCGTGCGCACGGGCGAGTCTTCGTCGATGGGGACCGGATCGGTCTCGCGGAGCGTGTTGAGGGCGCCGAACGCGCGATACACGTCGATGCTCGAGATCACCAGGAGCCTGATGGCAGGGGGCAGTGCGACGATCGCCGCCTGCGCGTCAGCTCGGGTGAGCGCCCGGCAGTCGATCGCGGCATCGGGCTCGAACGCGGCCAGCTCATGCCGGTGTGAAGCCAGCTCGGTGCGATCGCAGTGCAGATGCGACACGCGCGGCATGTCGTGGGGCTCGAGCTGGCCGCGGTGAACGATCAGCGGCTCGTGGCCTGCTTGCGCGAGCTCTTCGACGATCGCGCGACCGACAAACCGAGTCCCGCCGAGGACGACGACCTTCAAGCCACGGGTTTTGCTGCGATCGGGTTGTGCTCCACGATGAGGTCGATGAGGCCCCAATCTTTGGCCTCTTCCGGGTTCATGAAAAAGTCGCGCTCCATCGCGCGCTCGACGTCCTCCAGAGGCCTACCCGTGTGCTTGGCATAGATGCGTGCCATCGACTCGCGCTGCCGGAGGATCTCCTGCGCGTGGAGCTGGATGTCTGTGGCCTGGCCCTGGATGCCCTGGGTGAACGGCTGGTGGATGAGGATCTGCGCGTGGGGGAGGGACATCCGCATGCCCTTATCCCCGCCGGCCAGCAGGATCGACGCACCGCTCGCGGCCAGCCCCGTGCACAACGTGCCCACCTTCGGGCCGACGTACTGCAAGGCGTCATAGATGGAGAGCGCCGCGGTCAGCGATCCGCCCGGGCTGTTGATGTAAAGCTGGATGTCGCGGTCGGGAGCTTCGTTCTCGAGGAACAGAAGCTGCGCCGTGACGGTGCTGGCGAGGTCGTCGTCGATGACGCCTCGCACGAAGACGACGCCGTCCTTGAGCAGCCGTGAGTAGATGTCGTAGGCGCGCTCGCCGCGACCGTCGTTGGTGATCACCGTCGGGATGAGATGCATTGGCTTAGCTCCTTGTCTCGAAGCCGATTCGTGGCCGTGCCCTCGGGGGCGGGTTGGACATGGCGAGGTAGGCGCTGAAGTCGGCGACGCTGCGCAGCGCCTCGAGGGGCAGGCTTGCGGTCGCGAGCCGGAGCTTCACTGGCGGGTCTTCGGGCCAGGCCGGGTGGTCCGGGTCGGCGCCCAGAAGCCGCGCGAGATCTGCGTAGAGGTCGGCGGGCGGAACGCCGAGGGCATGGGCGACGGCCATCAGCCGATCGGTGGAGACGTCCTTACGTCCTCGCTCCACCTCGGACAGGTGCGCGGGCGAGAGGCCGGCTTCGGCCGCCACCTCCGTCAGGGTCCGGCGGGCGGCTTCCCGGCGCCGGCGAAGGACCGCGCCGAGGGCGCCCCGAACCAGGTGGGCGGTTTCGCTATAGGCGAACGGCATCTCTCTGGAGCGAAGTTTACTACTACCGAAACGTCGGCGGCGGAGGCGGCGAGATCGCCTGGCGCTCGGCATCGGTCTTCGCGCGCCGTCTCTGCAGCTCCAGCTTCAGGCTCTCCTCGCCGCGGGCCATCGCCCAGCGATGGTTGGCGCCGAAGATCGGCCGGAAGACGAAGGTGCCGTAGCGCAGCAGCGGCTTGTCCGCCCGAATGCGCCAGTCGTACCTGACGTCGACGATCTCCCCCTTCTGGTCGAACGTCCATACACCGGTGCCGACGAAGTCGCCCTCTGCGACCAGCGTGAAGCCTTCGACGCCGCGCGATTCGGTGACCTTGAAGCGCCATCGCAGCGTGTACGGGAGCCAGCCCTTCGTATACAGGTCGATGACGCGGCCGACATGCGTCACCGGGTCGCCCGGCTCGATCTCACGCACGTCCAGGTAGACCGACGGCCACCAGCGCGCGAGAGCCAGCGGGTCGCCGAGCACCTCCGCGACCTCGCGTGCGGTGCCGCGAACCATCCAGTGGGTGACGAAGTGGTACTCCGCGGCCATTACGAGTCTTTCAGGTTGTTGGGATCGAGCAGATCCTGCTTCGGGCGCTCGATTCGCTGCCGCGACCGCATGATCTCGATCAGCTTTTTGCGTCCCTTCGGGGGGCCGATCATGATCGCTCCCACCAGCCGGTCGTCCTTGAAAAAGAGCTTGCGGTAGAACTTCTCTTCGAAGCTGAACGTCCGCACCGAATCCAGGTCTGGCTGCACGTCAGGCGTCACGCCCATGACCGCGAGCGTCGATCCGAACATCGTGGTCGTATAGGTCGGCACGTCGAAGAAGTCCTCGTCCGCGCCCGCCATGTTGCGAGCCGCCACCTTGCCATGCGCCTCCGCGTTGTCCCAGGTCCCCATCTGGTTGTGACGCTCGACCATGAGGTCGTAGAAGACCGCGATGTCGCCGGCCGCATACACGTCCGGGGCCGACGCGCGCAATTTGGAGTCGGTGACGATGCCTTTGTCGAGCTTGACCACCGAGTCGCGAACCGGCTCCGTGAAGTAGTCGAGGCCGACTCCATACGTGAGCAGGTCGAACTCCACGCGCTTGCCGTTGACTGTCTCGGCGAGGAAGCGCCCGTTCAGCCGGCTGAACCTCTGCACCTCGTCCGACGTGATGAACTCGACACCCTGCGCCTCGCCCAGCTGATGGCACAGGTGCCCGCCCTCCTCGTCGAGGACGTAGCGAAGGAACCACGGGCCGCGCATGATCCATGTGAGCTTCGCTTTCTTACGGAAGCTCACGCCCTCCGCGAGCTCGTACCCGATGAAGCTGCCGCCCATCACCAGCACGCGCTCGGCCGCGTCCGCCTTCTCGATGATGGCGTCCGTGTCGTCGAGGGTCTGAAACCCGATCGCCTGAGACACCTGGTCCGAGCCTGCCCACGGTGGCGGTTTGGGCCGTCCGCCGGTGGCGATCAGAAGAGCGTCATATGCAAACTCCTGGCCTCGATTGGTGCGCACCGTCCGGGCGGCGAAGTCGACCTCGGTGGCCCACGTCTCGAAGTGGATGTCGAGGTTGAGCCGGATGTAATCCTCGGTGGTGCGCATGAACACTTTTTCCCTGCGCACCTGGCCGCGCAGGTAACGAGGCAGAGCGACCCGGTTGTAGAGCGGGTGTCGCTCGGCGGCGATCATCACGATCGAGGAGTCGGCATCCGCCTTACGCAGCTCCTCCGCGGCCGTCTGCCCGGCAATGCCGTTGCCGAGGATCACGTAACGACGCAACTACAGCTTCAGCGCGTAGATGTAGGCGTGGTCGTCGTCATTGGCGAAATCGTATCCGGAAGCCCGCATGTCATCGGCGGCCGGGTGATCACGCGGCAGCGAGATGACGACGCGCGCGACCCCGTCCGCATCCGCCTCGAAGCGGAGAGCCAGCAGCAGCTCACGCAGCGCGCCGCCGGCCCCGGCGATGAATGCGACGGAGACGTTGTCGCCCCACGGCTGCCTCAAGCCGGCGACCGCCCGGCCGCCCGGGCCGACCCGCAGCATGCCGATCCCCGCCAACCGCGCCAGCTCCGCGGGGCCGAGATCGCGGGCGCCGGCGAAGTCCGCGCTGACCCCGTGATAGAGCTCCAGGCCCGGGCTGGTCGCGATCGCCGGCCAGACTTTCTCGGCCTCCGCGGAGTCAGGCATCCGTGCGGACTCACCGCCTTCCATGCGAGGTCCTGACCACCAGCGCACGTCGACGAGTCGCTGGAAGCCCACCGATTCGAAGAGGCTCACCGCGTCCGGGTTCGCGGTGCCAAGACGCATCTCGCCCTGTCCCTGCTCCCTTGCCTCGGCGATGGCCGAGGCCAGCATCGCGCGCGCCAATCCCTGGCGCCGGTGGCTGGTGGCTACGCGCAGGCCCTCGTACCAGACCAGGCCGGGCGCGTACGGCCGCAGCCGCTGCAGGCCGACGACAACCCCGTCGACCTCGAGCGCCTCGAAGGCCGACGCCGAGTCGGCGACCCAGTCGTCGAAAACCTCGGGGATGTAGTCGTGGCCGCCCCACACGTCCTTGGTGAGCTCGACGATTCGGTCGCGATCGGCAGGCCGCACGGGCCTGATCGTCAGCTCGGGCGCGGCTGCCAATGCGCGATCCCCGACAGGGCGACGCCGCTGTCGAACACCAGGTCGTCGCCTTCCGCGCTGAGCATGTCCTCGAGCAAGGTACGAGCCTTCGCCTCGTCCCAGTCGGCCCCGATGAGCATGCGACAGTCGAGGACGGCCTCCTCCAGGCTTTGGTAGCGATTGACGACGGGGTACCGCACGAACGTCACGTCGGGTGCGATTCCCATCTGCATCAGCAGCATGAACAGGTCGCTGAACTGCGGCACCGGCAGCCCAGGACCGCCGTCCATTCGCTGTCGCAGAGCGGTGGCCGGATGGGGGACCGGACCCTCGCGCAGCATGATGAACACGTGCTCGCGCGCCGACGCCTGGAGCTTGGCGATGAAGGGGACGGGGTCTTCGATTCCGTACAGCACGTGGCAGCAGATCACGAGATCGGCCGGCGCCACCTCGGCGTCCTCCCACGTGCTCGCGATCACCGTCATGTTGTCGCGGGGCGGGATCTGTGCGCGCATGCCCTCCGACGGTTCGATTGCCGTCACCCATTCGAGCCGCTCGGCGAGCGCCACGGCATGACGACCGGCCCCGGCGCCCGCGTCGATGAGCGTCTTACGCGGCGCCAGGTAAGGCTCGACCACGCCGATGAACTCGTCCTTGCGATCTCGGGTGATGCGGGCGTAGGAAGACGCCCGCCGATCCCAGTAGCCGGCCTGGCCGGCCCGGGCCGAACCGGCGCGCCGGCGGACGATCGCACGCCAGCGCTCAGCCCAATCGACCTGCCCAATCTCGCCGGTTATCCCCACCCTGGTTTCTCCTAGACGCTAGCTTGTTAACACCATTGGGGACAAATCGGGGACAAGTGGCGAGGCCGTCGCCCAGATGATGGGGTCGGAGGCGACGGAGCCACAAGATCTAGGGTCGGGCTAGGATAGTCGAGATTTCATGGCATTCGATCCATCGTCGGAATTCAACCCCGCCGAGGCCGGTGTCCTCGGCCGCTACTTCACCAACCTGGACCGCCCGGTGTTTGCGCTTCGCAACCTACCGGAGGTCGTGAAGGGCGCCCTCTTCTCCCGTTACTCCCGAACGGAGAAAAGCCTGCGCCGCGTTCTCCTCGATGAGTTCATCAACGAGCCCGACTCCGGTTTCGAGGCGCTTGCACAGGCATCAGGCGACGGGGACGACATGGTGGCGGTGCGCCGCGCCGAAGAGTTCTACGAGCGGGTGCTGGCGCTCGAGAAGTCGACCCGGTATGTGAGGTTCGACCGCCGGGGGCGCGACGGCCGGTTCCCGTACCACCGGGGACCCGAGCTCGCGCATCCCGATTACGAGCCGGCGGCGGACCGCCTCTTCGAGACGTACAGCGCCCTCGTCGAGCCGCTGACGCTGGCGATCCGCGAACGATTCCCAATGGAGAAGGACGAAACCGACCGCGCATGGAAGGCCGCCACCAGGGCCAAGGCCCTGGACATGCTGCGCGGGTTGCTGCCGGCCGGGACCCTGACGAACCTCGGCCTGTTCGGGAACGGGCGGGCGTTCGAGTACCTGATCACCAAGCTCGCCGCCCACGAGCTCCCCGAATGCCGGGCCCTGGCGACTGACCTCCATCGTGAGCTCGCTCTCGTGATCCCGGCGTTCGTCAAGCGCGCCCTGGACGACAGGTACGGCATGCCCTCTGCCGAGCGGCTGGCGCGGGTCCGTGAATCGATGGCCCGGCTGGCGCCCCGGACAGGCGCACGGGAATCCGGGCCGTCCGTCCGGCTCCTGGAGCACGATCCCGACGCGGAGCGAAAGGTCGTCGCCGCCGCTCTGTTCCCTGGTTCGGACGCGTCGTGGAGGGATCTGCGCGGCGAACCCGGTCAGGTTCTCGAGGCCATGCTCGCGGATCGCGCCAACCGCCGCCAGCGCCCCGCGCGAGCGCTCGAGCACGCCCAGTACGGTTTCGAGATCGTCGCCAACTTTGCCGCCTACCGCGACCTGCACCGCCATCGCATGCTCACCCAGGATCGCCAGCTGCTCGGGACGGCGCTCGGGTTTGACGTCACGCCCGGGCTGGCCGATCTGGGGATGGAGGAACGTTTCGTGGCCGCGATCGAGGGCGCGGCCACACGCCACGCTCACCTGGAAAGTGACCTCGGGCCGGCGCTCGCGCAGTACGTCGTCCCGCTCGCCTACCGGGTCCGCTGGTACTTCCGGGTCAACCTGCGCGAGATCTACCACCTCTGCGAGCTCCGGACCACCCCCCAGGGACACCCCGACTACCGCTGGGTCGCCCAGGAGATGTTCCGGCGGGTCAGCGAGGTCCACCCTCGCCTGGCCCGTTACGCGAGGTTCGTCGACATGGGGCCGGGCGACGAGCTGGAGCGACGCCGGTCGGAGCGACGCCTGGACGAAAAGCTCAACGCACTCGACCGCGGAGTGCTATAGCATCGAGCTTCGCATTCAAACACGATGGAGGGTGGCGAGGTGTTCAGCGAATCCCAGGTTGAACGTGGCGCTGAGAGGCGCACGATAGATAGGCGTTCGAACACCGACCGGCGGTTTGGCGAGAGGCGGTCACCCGATCGCGCGACCGTTGGCCGGCGCATCCAGTTCGTACCCGACCGGCGGATGCTCGACCGCCGCGCTTTCCAGCCGGCCTGAAGAGAAGCCCCTGGCCGCCCCGGCGCTCATAGTCCACGGCGGCGCGGGACCGGTTCCAGCCGCCGAGCGCCCGCTGCGCCAGGCCGCTGTGGAGCGCGCGCTGGATGTGGGCTGGACCCGCATCGATGAGGGTGCGCTCGTCGCTGCGGTCGCCGCGGTTCGCCACATGGAGGACGAGCCGCTTCTCAACGCCGGCGTCGGGGCGTGCCTCAACGCCGACGGCGATGTGGAGCTGGACGCCGGCGTGATGGAGGGCGCGGCATTGCGTGCGGGCGGTGTCGCCTGCCTGCGCGACGTTCGCCACCCGGTCGACCTGGCCGTCGCCGTGATGCAGGATGGCCGCCACGTCCTCCTGTCCGGATCGGGTGCCTCGCGATTCGCTCGCGAACATGGGGTCGAGATGTGCGATCCGTCCGTCTTCATCAACAATCGCAAGCGCCAGGCTCGGCAGGCCGGTGCGGACACGGTGGGCGCCGTCGCCCGCGACTCGGAGGGGCGACTCGCGGTAGCGGTATCGACGGGCGGCATCAACGGCAAGCTTCCCGGTCGCATCGGCGACTCGCCGATCCCGGGCGCCGGGATCTACGCCGACGACCTGTTCGGAGCGGTGTGCGGCACCGGGCAGGGCGAAGCCTTCATCCGCCTGGGGCTGGCCAGGCTCATGGTCATCGAGCTTCAGCACGGCATGAATCCGGCCGCGGTGGCGAAAGGCGCCGTCGATTTCCTGGGCAGGTCCATGAAGGCGCAGGGAGGCGTGATCCTCATCGGGCGCGAGGGCCCTCCGCACGCCGCCTTCAACACGCCGGCCATGCCTTACGCCATGGCCCAGTAGGACCGTGGGTGATTCCGCGAACACGGGCGAGCTGATCGCGCTCGCACTGAAGCGCGCCGGCGTCAGCCACCTGTTCACCCTCAACGGCGGCCACATCTGGCCCATCCTCACGGGCGCGCACGAGCACGGCATTCGCATCATCGACGTCCGCCACGAGCAGTCGGCCGCCTTCGCCGCCGAGGGCTGGGCCAAGATCACGCGCGAGGTCGGGGTCGCATCTGTCACCGCCGGTCCTGGCGTCACCAACTCCATTACCGCCATCGCGCAGGCGCAGTCGGGCGACAGCCCCGTATTCGTCATCGGCGGCCGCGCGCCGGAGGCCCGTTGGGGCATGGGCTCCCTGCAGGAGATGGACCACGTCGTGGTCGTGCAGAGCTTGACCAAAAAGGCCATGACGCTCAGATCGGCGGAGGAGGCGTACGGCGCCGCGGCCGACTGCATGCGGGTCGCGTTGAGCCGCCGCACGGGGCCGGTGTTCATGGACGTTCCGCTCGACGTGTTCTTCGGCGCCGCCGACGTCCCCGAGGCGACCGAGCGCCTCACCCCCGACCATGGGCCGCTGCCCGACCCAGACGCCGTCGAGCTCGTGGCGCGGCTGCTCCGCGAGGCGGAACGGCCGGCGGTGATCGCCGGCGGCAACGTCTGGTGGGCGCACGCTGAGACTGAGCTGCGGCGGTTCGTAGAGGCCGCGCACCTGCCCCTGAACGTCAACGGCATGGCGCGCGGGGTCCTGCCGCCCGGGCATCCCCTGTTCTTTCCGCGCGCACGCGGCCCGGCCCTGGGCGAGGCCGACCTCATCCTCGTCATCGGCGCGCTGCTCGACTTCCGGCTCAACTTCGGCCGGCCGCCGGTCTTCGCCGAGGACGCAAAGATCGTTTACGTCGACGTCGACGATCACCGCAAGCACCGCCCGGCTGCAGCGGGCCTGTACGGCGACCTGCGGGCCGCGCTGGCCGCGCTGGCGGCGGCTTCGGTCGGGACCACTGAGCGGCCCCAATGGCTCGCACGCCTGGGGGAAGCCGAGGCCGCCGCCCGGGCCCGTGACGTTGCCATGACGCGGGCGGACTCCTCTCCAGTGCACCCGGCCAGGTTGATCGCCGAGGTCGACCGCTTCGCCGATCCCGACGCGGTCTACGTGGGCGACGGCGGCGATTTCGTTTCGTTTGCGGGCCGCCTCATCGAACGTCCCGAGCCGGGCCTGTGGATCGACCCCGGTCCGTTCGGCGCCCTCGGCTCCGGCCCGGCTTACGCCATGGCGGCCAAGCTCGCGCACCCCGACCGCCAGGTGATCCTCCTTTCCGGGGACGGCGCCTTCGGCTTCTCCGCGATGGAGTTCGACACGATGGTCCGCCATCACGTTCCGGTCGTGTGCGTCATCGGCAACAACGGCATCTGGGCTCTGGAGAAGCACCCGATGCAGAGCATGCTCGGCGTCGCCATCGCTTCCGACCTGGGTCCGCGAACGCGCTATGACAAGCTGGTCGAGGCCCTGGGCGGGTATGGGGAGATGGTCGAGCGCCCTGAGGGGATCCGGCCTGCGCTAGAGCGTGCCTTCGCCTCGGGCCTGCCGGCCTGCGTGAACGTTATTTGCGATCCCGAGGCGGAATATCCGCGATCATCGGTGCTGATGTGAGCACGGCCGACCTGCACCCCGTCGTCGAGGCCAGAGGGGTGCGGCAGAGCGGGCTTTGCCCGGCTGCCGCAAAGGGGGGAGTTCCCCGCTGCATTTCGGTACGAATATGAGCACGGCCGAGTTGCACCCCGTCGTGGAAGCCAGAGGGGTGCGGCAGAGCGGGCTTTGCCCGGCTGCCGCAAAGGGGGGAGTTCCCCCCTGCATTTCGGTACGAATATGAGCACGGCCGAGTTGCACCCCGTCGTGGAGGCAGATGAGTGGCGGACCGCGCAGTCGCAGTTCGACACCGCGGCTGAGATCATCAAGCTCGAGCCCTGGCTGCGCGAGGTGCTTCGAGAGGTGCAGCGCGAGTTCACCTGCAACTTCCCGGTTGAGATGGACGACCGCACTCATCGCGTGTTCACCGGCTACCGAGTGCAGCACAACATCAACCGCGGGCCCGCGAAAGGCGGCATTCGCTACCACCCCGACGTATCCCTGAACGAGGTCAAAGCCCTCGCGATGTGGATGACGTGGAAATGCGCGACCGTCAACATCCCGTTCGGCGGCGCCAAGGGCGGCATCATCGTCAACCCCAAAGAGCTTTCCCTGCGCGAGCTGGAGCATATGACGCGCAGGTTTGCGACCGAGATCTCGATCCTCATCGGCGCCGACCGCGACATCCCGGCCCCCGATGTCAACACCGACGGGCAGACGATGGCCTGGATCATGGACACGCTTTCCATGCACCTCGGTTACTCCGTCCCCGCCTCCGTGACCGGCAAGCCGGTCGAGGTCGGCGGGTCGCTCGGGCGCATCGAGGCCACCGGCCGCGGGGTGACCATCTGCGCGATGGCCGCGCTCGACCATCTCGGCCGTCAGCCTCACCAGACGCGTGTCTCGGTGCAGGGTTTCGGCAACGTCGGCAGCATCAGCGCGCGGCTGCTCGAAGAGTCGGGCTGCACGGTGGTCGCGGTCAGCGAGGACTACGGCGGCATCTACAACCCGCTCGGCCTGTCCATCAAGCGAGTGCTCGAGTATCGGGCTCGAGAGAGGACGCTTCGCGGTTTCCCGGGTGCGCAGGAGATCGGCAACCAGGACGTCCTGACCGTCGACTGTGACTTGCTGGTGCCGGCGGCGATCGGCAACCAGCTCACGTCGCGCAACGCCCGTGACGTAAAGGCGCAGCTGATCGTGGAGGGGGCCAACGGTCCGACGACACCAGAGGCGGACGCCATCTTTCGCGAGCGCGGCCTCTTCCTCGTGCCGGACATCCTCGCCAACGCGGGCGGGGTCACCGTGTCGTACTTCGAGTGGGTGCAGGACCTCCAGTCGTTCTTCTGGTCCGAGCACGAGGTCAACCAGAAGCTCAAGGCGATCATGTTGCGCGCGTTCTCCGAAGTCTTGAAGACCAGGCTCGAGCTCAAGCTGGACATGCGGATGGCCGCGTACGTCCGGGCGGTCGCGCGCGTCGCGGGGGCCACCCGAGAACGAGGCCTCTATCCCTGACTGATTCGCCTTTCGCGGCGATGCCGTTCGCGAAGCTCATCGGCGCCGAGCTCGTATCCGCATCGCCGGAGGAGGTGCGTGGTCGTGTGGAATGGGCGCCGGGGCGCTGCACGAACGGCGGGATCCTGCACGGCGGCGTGCTGATGGCCCTGGCCGACTCGACCGGCGCGTACTGCGCGGTTCTCAACCTGCCCTCGGGCGCCGGCACCGCAACCATCGAGTCGAAGACCAATTTCTTTCGTGCGGTGCGTGAGGGTTTCGTCGAGTCGGTGAGCGTCCCGCTTCATGTCGGGCGCACCACCATCGTCGTGCAGACGGATCTGCTCGACGATCGAGGGCGCCGGGTGGCGCGGGTCACGCAGACGCAGGCGGTGCTGACCAGCCGCTAGATCTCGCGGGTCCGGAAGCTCCAGATGCTCAAGGTCAGCATGAGCGCGAACCAGACGACCACCCACGCGAGAAATGCGGCGGGCGGTGGGTCGACCGCGCTGAATGGATTGGCGCGGCCCGCCGTGCCCGCGGCTCGAAGCGCGGTCAGGATCACATCCGGCTCCATGGCGTAGATGGCGCCGCGCCACAGCCCGTCGGTGGGCAGAAGCAAATGGCTGATGGTGCCGACGTTCTGGAGCGCCGGGTTCTGGAGACCGGTGCCGATGTCGCCCACGACTCCCGCGATCCAGGCCATCAGCCAGGCGACCATCGCGATCACTCCGCCGGTGATGCCTGAAAGCCGCGTCGACAGCACGAGCCCGAGGGAGAGAAGGGCGAGGCCCTCCGCGGCGACATAGACCACGAGCTGGATGGGGTGCGGCGGGAGGTAGCCGGTGGCGAGGTTCACGGCGGTCAATTCCAGGAATGCCGACCCCGCCGCGTAAAGGGTCACCAGCATCGCCAGCCCGAGCCACTTCCCGATTACGACCTCGCTGCGGCGCACCGGTCGGGCGAGCATCGAAAGCAACAGGCCGCTCTCGACCTCGCTCGAGATGAGCGGCCCGGCGACCACCGCCGCGCTCAGCGCCAGGACTCCGCTGTACATGAAGGTGACGACGATCAGGAGCTGCGACGTGATCAGCGTCACCTGTTCGGGGGGCAGCGGGGTGCCGTCGCTTCGCGTGACCGTCGTGATCTTGTTGAAGCCCCACGCCGAGAACCCGACGACAAGCAGGGTGAGGATCAAGAGGGCGAGGAGCAGCCGGCGTCGCGAAGCCTCCTGGACCGTGAGGCGAGCAAAAACGAGAACTGGCGGCATTACGACTCGTCTTCGTGCAGGAGCTGAAGGAAGCGATCCTCGAGCGTCTGGTGCCGCGGCTGGACCTCGTACACCCTGCCGCCAAGCGCGACGATCGTCGCCACCAGCTCGGGCACGCGCTCGATGTCCAGCTTCGTGAAAGTCAGGTGGTCGCCCTCGTCGTCCAGCGGGCCAAAAGGCTCCAGCCTGGCGCGCGCTTCCTCGTCGAGGCCGCTGACGCGCACGCGCACCGCGGTGCCACTGAGCAGCTCGTCCATCGTCCCGGACGCGATCACCCGGCCGTGGTCGACGACGGCGACGCGGTCGCACACCTGCTCGACCTCGCTGAGGAGATGCGAGTTGAGGAATACGGCGGTGCCGCGGGCGGAGAGGCCGCGGATGATCTCGCGCACGTCATGCCGGCCGACCGGGTCCAGGGCCGACGTGGGTTCGTCCAGGAAGACGAGCTCCGGCTTGCCCAGCAGCGCGGCCGCGAGCCCAAGGCGCTGCTGCATGCCTTTCGAGTACGTGCTCACGCGGTCGTCCGCGCGATCCGACAGACCGACCGTGTCCAGCGCCGCCTTGATCTCCTCTTTCCACGTGGAGCGCGGCAGCGGGGCGAGCTCGCAGTGCAAAGCCAGCACCTCGCGCGCGTCGAGCCAGGCCTGGTAGCGGAAGAGCTCGGGCAGATAGCCGATGCGCCGGCGCGTGCCGAGGTCGCCGATGCGCTCGCCGAGGAGCCACGCTTCGCCCGACGTCGGCCTGAGCAGGCCGAGGAGGAGCTTGACCGATGTCGTCTTGCCGGCGCCGTTGGGACCGAGGAAACCGAAGATCTCGCCGCGCGGCACCGTCATCGACAGGCCGGCGAGCGCCACGGTCTTGCCGAATCGCTTCGAAAGGTCGACCGTGTGTATGGCCGGAGAGTCGGCGGCGGCCACTCCGTCTATCGGAGCAGCCGCCGTGGAAACAGTCGCCGACTCAGCCACGCATGCAGGCTATACCGAGCGCTACTTCAGCTGGTTGGCGACGGTCAGCACGACCGACTGCTTCAGCGGGCCGGCGACCGCGAAGACGGCGCCGTTCTTGATCCAGATCACCGCCGAGCCAAGGCCGGTGTTGTCGCCGAGCGCGACTCCCTGGACGCCCTGCACGTTCACCTTGCTCGAGGTCGCGTACTCGATCGGCACCGGGATCGGAAGCGTGGTCGAGGGGTCGCCGATGGAGCGGATCGCCGCCGCCAGCTGCGGCGAAAGGCCGGGCAGCGACAGGATGTAGTTCTCGAGCTGCTTTGCGCTCACCTGGGTCGAGGTCACCAGTGGCGCCGCCGACTCGCCGATGATCAGCTGCGGCAGGTTGATTTCCTGCGAGCCGGTGGTCGAGCTCGACTTCAGGTTGCCGAACACCTCGACCACCGCCGGTCCGACCGTCACGGTCAGCCTGGCACCGTCCATGCCGGCAGGCAGCCTGGGCAGCGACTTCCCGGTAGCGGCCGCGGCTGCGGCCGCCTTCTTGGCGTCGAACGTGAACACCGCGACCGCCTTCGGCATGGCCGCGTAGGTGATCGTCGAGGAGACACCGGCAGGCAGGTTGGCCACCACCGGGACGTGTAGGCCCGACACTTTCTCGGCCTCGGCCGCGGACAGGACCACCTGCGGAGTGGGCTGCTGCGACCAGGTCAGCGTGCCGTAATCGCTGAGCGCCGACAGGGACTGCAGGTCCGCGACGGTGACCGGAATCGGCTCCACCGTCTTCGGCTGGAAGAGCGGAAGGATGTTGGCGAAGGCGGTGACGACGAGCGCGACCAGCACGGCCGCAGCGGCCAGGCCGGCGAAGGTGGTCCGCGCGGCGGGGCGCAGGATCGGCAGGCTGAAGCCAAAGCGTGGCCTGGCCGCCGGCGCGTTCTGCACGCGCTCGAGGGCGGAACCCGTGTCGACGTTCAGCGATGGCGTCGCGAGCAAGCTGGCCACCGCGCGCGCGTCATCCGCCATCCCCGCGCAGCGGGCCCGGCAGTCGGCGCAGTCGGTGTAGTGCCGGCGGTCCGTGCCGGTGAGCGCGTCTGGATCGTCGAACATCCGGCGCAAAGTTCCTTCAGATAGATGTGCCACGGGTGACCTCCTTGCGCAGCGCGGCTTCTGCACGTCTCAATAAAGTTCCGATCTGTCCGGTTCCGACTCCGATCGCCTGCGCCACCTCGGCGTAGCTGAGGCCGCTGGCGCGTAGAACAAGCACGGCGGCGGGTTTCGGCGCCAGGCGGGCGAGTGCCGCGCGCACCATGCGCCGGTCCTCGTCGACCTCGAGCATCCGCTGCGGATCGAGCGTGCGAGCAGCCTCCTCTGGCGCCTGGGCCAGCTCGCGACGCTCGCGGCGCCGGCGGCCACGCAGGCGATTCAGCGCGGTGTGAACGGCGGCGCGATGGAGCCACGCCGGTGCGAAGGCCGCGTTCGCCGAGTGCAGCCGGTGGAAGTTGATGAAGACCTCCTGGGCGACGTCCTCCGCCTCGTGCGGATCGGCCAGCACGCGGTTGGCGATGCCGGCCACGCGTGGGTATTCACTTTTGAACAGCGCTTCGAACGCCTCCTCGCGAGACTTCACGCGATGCTTGGAGGCATCAGAGGCCGCCTCGAGACTTACGCCCACTACTCATCAAGCCCCGCCGATGCCACCTTTGTGACACCTAGGCTGCTTTTGGTCGGAAGAGCCTGATGAGCTCCTTGGCCACATCACGTATGAAGGGGCCGCCCCAGATGCCGGCCGACAGGAGCGAGGCGAAGATGAGGACCGCGTCCACGCTCGCGCGACCCGCCTGCTCCCAGTAGACGTCCCGCAGGTTGAGCCACAGGGCGAACTCGTCCAGCGTGAGAGCCGCCGCCACTCCGTACGCGATGGCGGTGATGCTGGCCACCCAGCTCGAGCCCACGCCCTGTTCGATCAGCCACACGTAGCCGACCGCCAGCAGGATGAGGATTCCAAAAACCAGGTGATGGATGTGGAGCGTGCCGCTGGTGACGTTGTGAAGGGGACCGATGCCGGCCCTGATGGAGTACGTGATGACGCGGACGATCGCGAACGTGAGCAGGAACGCGACCGAGGCCAGGAACAGCCGCTCACGTGCTTCGTTCTTGAAATGGAAGCGATAGAGCTCGGTGAGAACCTTCAACAAGACCTAGCCGGCGAGCGATCGCTTATGCCGTGCGCTCCGGGCGATCTCGTCCTCGACCATTCCAAAGTCGTTGCGAGGGAGGGCGTGGATGTGGCCCTGGAAAGCGAGCGTCCAGTGCTCGGGCGGCCATTTCCGAACATAGTCGAGCCGGTAGGCGAGCTCCTTCGCGGGCACCGAGTCGGCGTCATCGAGCACGATGTCGGGCCGGATGTGAACCCGCCACGGGTAGTCCTCGTCGCGCCGCGCCGAACGCCATATCGGAGTGTGGTCTTCGTACATCGGCGAGGCGACGGTGACGGTCGCCGCGAAAGCCATGCGCCCGGTGACGTAATAGAGCAGGCGATCGCCGACGCGCATGGTCTCCACGCGGCGGCGGTGCCGGCTCTTCAGGCCCTGGATCGTGAAGCCGAGCTCGCGCGTCTTGCGGAAGTTGTCTGGCGAGCTGACCACCATCCAGTACTGGACTGAGCGGCCTTCCGAGCGCCCGGACTTGCGCTTGCGGCGCGCGCGGCCGGTCCTGGGCGGCGTATCGGCTGCTGGGACCTGGGGCGTCGAATCTTCGTCGGTCACGGGATCACATCGTGCGCCCGCAGCGGGCCCAGGTCCTCCGGCTCGGGCAGGAGCGCGGTCAGGTTGCGGATCTGCGCGATGTGAGCCAGCTCGTGGCGCGTCACCATCCGGCAGACCTCGAGCAGCGTGAAGGCGCCGCCGCGGGGGTCGACGATCGTGCGCTCCCATTCGCTCTTGCCCCACCCGTGGAGGAGGTCCACCGTCCGCCGGCGGATCCGCGCAAAGTCCTCGAGCGCCTCCTGCAGGGGCCGGTCGAGGTCATGGTCGTGGGTGGGATCGATGGTGGCGCGCACGTCGGCTGTAGTGAGCCCGTCCAGGTGGGCGTGCCGGAGCAGCCCGTCGACCTTCGATCCCGACTCGAGCATGTGGCCGATGAGGCCGCCCAGGGTCGGAAACGCGGGACCGTGGCGGTACCGCAGCCGCGCCTCGTCGAGGCCGTAGACCAGGTCGCCGATGCGCTCGGGCACCGAGCTCATCAGCAGCACCGCGTCGGCCGGCGAGAGCTCCTCCTCGAGTTCCATTTCGCAAACATACATACTCAGATGCATGCAGCAGACCCAGGCCGCGTGCGACGCGTGCGGGGCGGAGCTGGTCCCTAACGCCGCCTACTGCGAGCGCTGCGGCGCACGAACGCGACGGGCGCGGCGTCTCGTGCGGCTGGCGATCCGTGTCGAGCTGCTGTTCTTCCTGATGGTGGTGGGGCTGGTCATCGCCTTCACCTGGATCTACGCCGCGCAGCGATAGGTCTTTCGCGTGGCCAGTAGGCCGGATTCATTCCGGCCGTCCCCAGGCTTTCTTTCGGCACTCCACGCCCTCAGGAGAACTATTCAGGTAATCCCTTCCCGGGGAAAGTGAGCAGCGCCGCGAAGCGGCGCGATGAGCGAAAACCGCCGAGGTTTTCGCTCATATCTCTCAGCGCCTGTAAACGGCCCGCCCTTCGACCTCGTCCTTGTTGAGCCGCTTGTTCAGGTGCAGGCCCTCGAGCAGGAACTCGATCACCGAGGCGCGAACCTCTGGCCGATCCTGCAGCCCCAGCTTCTTGAGGGCGGTCGCCACCTCGGGCAGCTCGCCGATCGTCCGGGTGTAGGTGCGGGCGGGGATCCCCTCACCGACCTCGAGCATGGCCCCGTCCTCGAAGCGAGCGACCACGCCGTCGAACTGCGCCGCTGAGAAGTGCCGGCTGAACACCGCGCTGATCGCGCCGCGCTCGAGCCGCGAAAGCACCTGCTCCTCCTTGCCCTCGTCGAGAGCCTCGATCTCCACCCGGCCGGCGGTGGATGAGGTGAGGAAAGCGAGGTCCGTGATGCGCGGCACTGCAAGCGTTTCGCCCATTCGCGCGGCGCGGCGAACCGCATTGCTCGCGAGGTTCTCGAAGTTCGCGATGGACATTCGCACCGACACGCCGGACGACTGTGAGATGTGCGGGCTGCGACGGGCGAGGTGCGTGAGCTCGGCCACGATCTCCTTCATGAAACTCGGGAAGATGAGCTCGAAATCTTCAGGAATCGAATGCCGCTCTGCCTCCATGATCTGCATCTCTTCGCCGATGCTCAGCGGGTAGTGCGTACGGACCTGCGATCCGAATCGATCCTTCAGCGGCGTGATGATGCGGCCGCGCGACGTGTAGTCCTCGGGGTTGGCGCTGGCGATGACGAAGAGGTCGAGCGGCAGGCGCACCCGATATCCACGAATCTGCACGTCCTTCTCTTCCATGATGTTGAGCAGGCCGACCTGGATGCGCTCCGCGAGGTCGGGGAGCTCGTTGATGCCGAAGATCCCGCGGTTGGTGCGCGGCAGTAAGCCGTAGTGGATGGTCAGCTCGTCGGCGAGATAGCGCCCTTCCGCGACCTTGATGGGATCGACTTCTCCGATGAGGTCGGCGATCGAGATGTCCGGCGTCGCGAGCTTCTCGCCGTAGCGCTGGTCGCGGTCGATCCAGGCGATCTCCACCTTGTCGCCATCCCTGGCGATGAGGTCGAGGCATCGCCGGCAGATCGGGGCGTACGGGTGGTCGTTGATCTCGCAGCCGGCGATCGCGGGCACCTGCGGGTCCAGGAAGCTGACGAGCGAGCGCATGATGCGGCTCTTCGCCTGGCCTCGCTCCCCGAGCATGATCACGTCGTGGCCGGAGATGATCGCGTTGGCCAGCTGTGGCAGCACCGTCTCGTCGTAGCCAACGATTCCCGGGAGCAGCGCCTCGCCACTGCGAAGCCTCGAGAGCAGGTTGCGGCGCATCTCCTGCTTGACGGTCTCGCGTACGTGGCCCGATGATCGAAGCTCGCCAACGGTCCGAGCGGCGGGGGAGGTCATCATCAGCACTATAGAGAAGCGAGCCGCCAGATAGGCATGAGCACACAGTTAGACTTTCCGGCGCCTTGACCGAATCAATCCGGGCTCGCTACGAGGCCGCTGCCGATGACGGCCGACCCCTTCTGGGCGGACACCGCGGCAATCCCGCTCAGCACCCTGAAAACACCATCCGGTCGTTCCGGTCGGCGGTCAGCGCCGGGTGCGACCTCATCGAATGCGACGTCCACCTCTCGTCGGACGGCCGCTTGATGGTTATCCATGACCACACCCTCGAGCGCACCACCAACGGGAAGGGCCTGGTGCGCGATCACACGGCCGCGGAGCTCCGCCGGCTCGATGCCGGACAGGGCGAGCGCATCCCGCTGCTGTAGGAGGTGGTCGAGCTCGCCATCGGCAAGTGTGGCCTCGTGATCGAGATCAAGCAGATGCCCATCCAGTACCCGGGCCTCGAAGACAAATTGGTCGCGATGCTGCGCCAGCTCGGGGCGGTGTCGGAATGCGCCATCGTTTCGTTCCATCACCCTTCCATCCGGCAGCTGAGAGAGATGGAGCCGAAGCTCCAGCTGGGCATCCTCGAAGGCGCCCGGCCCGTCGACCCGGCGCGGATCATGCGCGAGGCGGGCGCGGACGTTTACTCGCCGCACTGGGGCGCCACCGACCCTCAGCTCGTCAAGGAGATCCACTCCGCCGGCGGGGCGGTCGGCGTCTGGACCGTTGACGACGAAGCCGCCGTCGCCTGGTGCCAGGTCTGCCGGCCGGATTCGATCTTCACGAACCGCCCGGTCGAGATCGGCCCCGCCCTTCGCACCTACGCCACCGCCTAGCCGTTACACCTCTCGCGCGCCAGGCGTTGGCTCAACGAAGGATGACTACCCATACGATTCGGCCGTGCTTGCCGATCGGCCGCCGTTCGAGGACCTCTACAGGGACTTCCTGGGCCGGATCTACGCCTACGTCCGCGCCCAGGTGGCGACCGCGGCCGACGCCGAGGACATCACCGCGCAGGTGTTCATGAACGCCTACCAGGCCTACGGACGCTTCGAGGCTCGCAACACCACGCCCGCGGCCTGGCTGTTCCGCATCGCCCGCAACGCCACCCTCGACCACTTCCGCGCCCACGGGAGGCGGGAGCGGTTGCGGCGCACGATCGAGCACCAGCCGGTCGGCGAGACCGACCCGGCCGGCATGGCCGAGGAGCGGATCCAGTATCGAGCCCTGCTTTCGCACGTGGCGCGGCTGCCCGAGCGCCAGCGCGATGCCATCTCGCTGCGCCACTCAGGGCTCAGCTTCGAAGAGGTGGGTGGGCTGATGAAGTGCAGCGAGGACGCCGCCAAGATGCTGTACCACCGGGCACTGAAGGCGCTGCGTGAGTCGGTCAAGGAAGAGATGCCGTGAACGACGACGAAGATCTCGAGCTCCAGGCGCTGCAGCGCCAGCTCGACGACGCCTTCGAAACGACGCGACCTCGGGCCGGCTTCGAGGACGCCCTGTGGTCGAGGATGCAAGCCAGGCGTCCGCTGTGGCGGCGCATGCGGGAGTTCTTCGCCGGGCTCGTCGACTCTGTTCGCGAGGCGCCGGCGGTCCCCGGGGCCGCGGTGGCGGCCCTGCTGGTGGTAGCGATCGGCGCCGGCGTGCTCGCGCTGAGCGTGGTCCACCAGGGCGGCGGTGGCTCCACTACCCGATTATCTCGACCGGAGTCCGGCAGCCAGTTCAACGGAGCCGCCTCGTTCGGGCGCCTGCCAACGCCCGCCCTGCACCCGCCTCCGACCGCGGACACCGCGCTCCCCAAAGCCCCCAACCCCGGGGCGGCTGCGCAGCCCGCATACGCCGTGTACCTCGGGCCTGCCAACCTGGTGTGGGCGGGCCGGTTCACCTTCCAGGTGATAAGCGCGCCGGTCTATCGCTACAGCGAGCCGTCCACGGCGGACGCCGACCAGCTCGCGGCCTCGCTGGGAGCATCCCGCCAGGGAGGCGCCGGGGCGGGCGTCCTTGGTTCGTATTCAGGCGATGGATTCGTCCTCGGCGTCGTCGGCAGCATCCAGGCGTTGGACCGAGAGCCGTACTTCTACCTCACCCCCGACTCCTCAAGCCTTCCGGCTCAAGGGCCGGCGCCGGCGGCCACGGCCGACGCTTTCCTGGCGGCGCACAGCCTGACACCGACCTGGACGTACGCGGTCGCGGTAGACCAGGTCGGGGATGTCGAGCGGGTGAGGTACCTCCGGCAGTTCGCTGTGCCCGGGGCCGGGCCGGCGTACCTGGTCGACGAGCTCGGCGAGCGCTACGGGCTGGAGGTGGACCTCCGGGGCGGCCGGCCGCTGCAGGCCATCGGACCGATGCCCCTCTTCCTCGCCAGCGCCGCCTATCCGACCATCTCGAGCGGCCAGGCGCTGACCATGGCGCTCGCGTCAGCGCCGGCTGCTCCGGCGTCGATCGAGCCGATCCCCACCGTCCAGCTGACGAGCGTCGAGCTCGTGTACGCGCTCGCCATCGCCGGCGACCACAGCTTCTACGAGCCGGCCTTCCTCTTCTCAGGCACCTTCACTTACAACGGCGTCGCCTACGTGAAGCGGGTGCTGGTGCCCGTAGTGGACCCGTCGCAAAGATCGTCCTGACCATCGGGCACTCGACGCGCAGCCTCGACGAGCTGGTCGAGCTGCTGGCCTTGAATCGGGTGGAGGGGCTGGTCGACGTGCGTACTGTGCCCGGTTCGCGCCGGATGCCGCACTTTGCAAAGGCGGCTCTCGAGATTTCGCTGCCCGAGCTTGGTATCGCATACGAGCACATACCGGCGCTCGGCGGCCTGCGCAAACCCAGACCTGACTCGATCAACACCGGGTGGCGCAACTCCTCGTTTCGCGGCTTCGCCGACTACATGCAGGAAGACTCGTTCTGGAGCGCACTGGCGACGTTGGAGCAAATGGCGCACGAGCGCCAGACGGCGATCATGTGCGCCGAAGCGGTGCCGTGGCGATGTCATCGCTCGCTCATCTCAGACGCATTGACGCTCCATGGGGTCGAGGTGAGGCACATCACCGGTAGGGCGTCTCCATCACTCCACGCCATCACGCCGTTCGCGCTCGTTGAAGGTGGGCGCATCTTCTATCCGGCCGCGGATACACTCCCCCTGTAATGGGCGGGGCGTAATTTTGGGCAGGGCGTGAATTGGGAAAGAAACGAGCGCAGGTCCGGCAGGTGCGCCAGCAGATGCGCAAGATCCAGCCCAGGGCGGCGCCGCCCCCCAGCGCCGGTCAGACCAGGCGCCAGCGCGAAAGGTTCGTCCAGGCCGGCGGCATGCTGCAGGGCTACGCGCCCGACTTCGTGATCCGGATCGGCTACACCTCGATCGGCATCGCGGTCGCCTGCGTGCTGATCATCGCGGCGATAGTGGTCTTTGTGCCGGGTTTCTACGGCCTCCCCGACGCCATCGCTGCCGCGATTCCCTGGGTGCTGCCCATCGCCCTGCTCGCAAGCTTCGTCGCCCCCGGCTTCCGGCTGGCTCTCAGGGATCGCAACGCGGAGGGCCGCCTCGTGCAGGGCCAGCTCATGGGCGCAAGCACGGTCAGCACATCGATGGGCCTGGGGATGCTCCAGGTGCAGACCCGCGGTGGCGAGGAGCTGTTCCTGGTCCCGCCGGCACGCCTGAAGCAGGTGCCGGGCAACCAGGTCAACGTGGTCGTCACGGTGACGCCCAACCTCCGCCACGTGCGTTCGGTCGGCGTGATGGGCCAGCGGCTGGTGCCGAGGACGGACCCTCCCGTGCCCCCCGTGATGAAGTGGCTCCAGCGATTGCCGGTGTTCACCCCGATCGCGCTGGCCCTCGCCGCGATCGTCGGAGACGATGCGGTGGCCCTGTCGCCCATCCCGGACCCACCCATCCACGCGGTGCTGGCGATCGTCGCGGGCATCGCGCTGGGCGGAGCCGTGTACGGCATCTCATATCTCGTCCAGCGCCGGATGATGAACGAAGTCCAGGCGATGACGCCGAAGGCCTAACTCTTCGTCCCGTCGTCCGCGTTCGGCTCCTCGCCCGCAGGCTTGGCCGCGGCCGTCACGGCGGCCGGTGGGGGCGGCGAGGCCGCCGCGGCTTTCGGCGCTGACGGAGCCGACGGGATGAGCGCCTGGCGCTTGGGGTACAGCGCGATCAACAGGAGACTGAAAGCCAGCCCGAAGAACACCGGCCCGAGGTGGAAAGGCGCCCGCCAGACCAGGTAGGAACCCGCTTCGAACCCGAGCACCACGAATCCGTAGAGGATCCCGGCCCTCACCCAGCCCACGTTGCCGGCCGGGTTGAAGGCGGCCGCCATCAGGCCGATGCCCAGCACGGCGCCGGCCGCGGACGTGTGGGTGCCGACTTCCTGATCGAGCGGCAGCAGCGAGGTCGGGACGAGGGCGGCGGCAGCGCCGCCGACCAGCGCCATGCCCATCAGGAGCATCGCGATCGTGAGCAGGAGCCTTCTCATGGCCGGGAATGTATCCGAACGGCGCCCGCTTTAGACTCGAATCGATGACCAACGACGTTCACATCACCCCCGAGGGCCTGGAAGCCGTGGAGAAGGAGCTCGACCAGCTCATCAAGGACCGCCGGCCGTACATCGCCGCCAAGATCAAGGCCGCCCGCGAGCTCGGAGACCTGTCCGAGAACTTCGAGTACCACGCCGCCAAGAACGAGCAGGGCTTCATCGAGGCGCGCATCAACGACCTGCAGGCGATCGTCAAGAACCACGTGCTCATCGAGACGACCAAGGGTTCGGGCGTCGTGGCGATGGGCAGCACGGTGCGGTTCGAGGAGGACGGGGAGGGCGAGGAGACCTACCGCATCGTCGGCCCTGCCGAGGCGGACCCCAAGGCGGGCAGCGTCAGCTATGAGTCGGCTCTTGGCAAGGCGCTGATCGGCCACCGCGTCGGCGACCAGGTCGACGTCAAGACGCCCAACGGGACCTACCAGGTCCGAATCGTCGGCGTTGACTGACGCACCAGCGGCCACCCAGCTCGACGGCCTGCGCGCCTGGATGGCGAGCCACCAGCTCGACGCGGCCTACGTAACCCGCCCCGTGTCGATCGCCTACCTGACGGGCGTGCGCGCCGAGCCCTACGAACGGCTGATGGCGCTCGTGGTGAAGCCGCACCGCTCGATGCTCATCGTCCCCGCCCTCGAGCAGGAGAACGCGGAGCGTGCGCAGGCCAACGCGGAAATCGTGGCCTGGCGCGATGGCGAAGACCCATACCGTCTCGTGCACGACGCGCTGCGAGGGTCGGAGCGGCTCGGCGTCGAGAAGGAGCACCTCACGCTTGCCGCCGCGGAGGCCGTGATGCTCGGCCAGTCGAGCGCACCGGTCATGTTCGACATCGCGCCCGAGATCCGTCGCCTGCGCCGCACCAAGTCGCCGGCTGAGCTGGAGAAGCTCGCGCACGCGGCGGCGATCACCGACGTGGCCACCGAGGAGATTCTCGGCCGGCTGCGCTCGGGGCGGAGCGAGGTCGAGATCGCCGTCGCCCTGGGCGGGGCCATCGGCGCGGCCGGAGGGACCCTGGCCTTCGAGACGGTGGTGCTGTCGGGCCCCAACTCGGCGCTGCCCCACGGCCGGCCTTCGGGCCGCCGGCTCAGCGCGGGGGACCTCGTGCTGCTCGACTTCGGCGCCGCGTACGACGGTTACAGGGCGGACACGACGCGGGTCGCGGCGGTCGGCGGGCCGGACGCACGGCAGAGCGAGATCCACGCGCTGGTCCTGGCCGCCCACGACGCCGCCATCGCCGCGGTGCGCGCCGGCGCGACGACCGGCGACGTCGACTCGGCGGCGCGGAAGGTCATCGAGGCGGCGGGCATGGGCGATC
>WNGK01001297.1_pt1 | contig 40733 bp, 32 predicted proteins | sample 5400601 | NCBI WGS metagenome assembly WNGK01 (sample SAMN13153376, study PRJNA577476) | soil metagenome | isolation source: 60 cm soil or saprolite under Garry oak tree replicate 1 | place: USA:California | collected 2016-06-15 | reverse complement strand
CGAACCCCCGGGGCGAGGACGACCAGCAAGACCGCCGATGAAGGTCCGCACGAGGATTTCCGGATCTTGACCTGCCTCCGTCGTCGGCTCGAGCTACTTTTCGCCGCCACCCTCCCCCTCTGTGAGACATCCGGGCTAGTTGGAGTTTCTATCTCAAACGGTTTTGAATGGCTGTACTCGAAAAGGCTTTGCCTGTTGATAGGCGATAATCAGAACTCCCGACCGGAAAGAATGCTAGACGCCGGACGGTCCGGTCCAGGGACGATGCTTCTGGACGCGGCAGGGACGGTGGGGTTAGCGCGTTGCGCAGCGTATGGAGCTGGTGCCACACTTGGGCTTGCTTGGGTAGGCGCCTTCGCTGCTCGAGCCCTTATGAAGAGCGGTTTCAACGACGGTCCATAACCTCGTTTCCCGTTGCTGGAGACGCTCGAATTTCGACCATCGATGAGCCCCCTTCTTCCGGAAAAAGCTGTACGAGCATTGTACTTATAATTTTGTCTGTTGTAAATTATTGATAACAATATAGATAGTGGTGGAGGCGGCGGGAGTCGAACCCGCGTCCGAAAATGTTACTGGTCAGGAGACTACATGCTTATTCCGGTTCATGCCCCAGTCATTAGGCCTTTCGGCCCAGCCCGGGACGTTCGCGGCCGACGCTCAGAACGGACAAGAAACGCAAGCCACTAGCCTGTAAGTCTCGTCCTCCTGCCCAGACGTAGCAGGGAAGACCAGCCCGCTGTATGACGTCCTGACCGCAGCCCACGGGCGAAGCCGCGGAGGACGGCAACTTAATTAATTAAGCTGCGTATGCCAGTGTTTGGTTGGCAATTATCGTTTTGCACGCGATTACGGGTGTGTGCACCCCGGCATGCCTCCTGGCCGCAAGCATCTCCGTCGAAGCCGTGACGCCCCCACTGGTGGGATGGCCAAACTTAAAGAGCTACTTCCAATCTAAGTTGGGATTGACAGGAAGTCAAACATCCTACGTCACTTCTTTAGATGTGTTTTCAACACCTCAGGTTCTCAGGGGACTCCGCCCTTTGTGGCTCCGGTGCGAGCCGCACCGAGCATCGCTTCCAGTCTGGCTTTTGCCTCAGGCCACTCACTGTCCAGGATGCTGAAGTAGACCGAATCACGTATCCGGCCCGTCCAGGTGATCAAGTGCCTGCGCAGAGTTCCTTCTTCTTTCGCACCAATCCGCAAGATGGCATTGCGCGACTTCTGGTTTAAGGCGTCCGTCTTGAGCTCAACGCGAATGCATTGCCACACTTCGAAGGCGTGAAGAAGCATCAGGTATTTCGCTTCGGTGTTGATAGCCGTGCGTTGCCAGGCGGGCGCGATCCAGGTAGAACCGATCTCGACCCGGCGATTGACACGGTCGATGTTCATGAAGCGGGTGCTGCCGATAACCTTCTCCGAGCTGCGTTCGATTGTGGCGAAGACCACCGACTCGCCGCGTTCCTGTTCCTCAAAGGCTTTTTTGACGAGCAGCTGAAAATCGGCAACGGTTCGCATCGAATAGGGAATCCATCGGAAAATGTTTTCGAGATCGTCCTTGGCTGCTTCGAAGAAAAGCTCGGCATGGTCGTGGCGAATCGGTACCAAACGAACGACTGAACCCTCGAGAGTGAGTGGCGTTACGATATTCAATGGAGCGGCAGCAAGACTCACGTGCGTTCCCCTTGTTGGCGACGAACCATTATCTTGCATCTTGCGGCTGTCTGCGGCATCTCAACTACAACCGCAGGCCTGTAGAATGAAGTTGTTGACTCGCGATGATCTCATCCGTCCAACTCTGTGTGAGACGAAGATGTCAGGAGATCTGCCGGTGAAAGCACACTGTCTTCCCTTCGCGCAGATTCCGTACAGCACGCGGCTGTTTCTTGACTTCCTTAGCAGAGCCCCCGGTATCCAGCATTTCTATCCGCGCAGCCCTTACTTCAACGAATGGATGAAGGATGAAGCATCCGCTCTACGTTATGACTCCGCCCGTCGGGAACGGGTCAGCTCCATTCTAGAACGGCAGAATAAATCGTGGGATCCTTCTCCGCAGACTCTTGCTAATGTCGAACGGCTGCGGAAGGGAGCACTTGCGGTCGTTACAGGACAGCAGGTGGGGCTGTTCGGTGGACCCATGTTCGCCATGTACAAGGCGCTGACTACAGTAAAACTGGCGCAGGAGGCTACCACCGCGGGAATCGACACCGTTCCTGTCTTCTGGCTGGCCACGTCGGACCATGACTTGGCGGAAGTAAACCACGTGTCCCTTCCAGGGCCGGAAGGTGTGCGACGCAGGCTCAGTACGCCGAGTCACGGAGTCCCTGATGCGCCCGTGAGTGCGGTACAGATGAGCGACGAAATTCTTCCCGTAGTGGAAGAAACGGCTGTCCTCCTGGGTGATCAGACGGTCACGAACTTTCTGCGAGATTCTTACCGTCCGGGGGAGACCCTGGGCACGGCTTTCGCGCGTTTGTACGCGCATCTGTTTGCGGAGTGGGGCGTGATCCTTCTGGACGCTTCCGATGCAGAGTTGCACAGCGTTGCAGCACCTATCTATCGGGCGGCGATGGAGCGCGCGGTTGATCTGGACGCCGCGCTACTGGAGCGGGGCCGGGTCCTCGAAGCCGCCGGCTATCACCAACAAGTGAAGGTGACCCCATCGTCGGTTCTTCTCTTTGCGCTGCGCGCCGGCTCACGCACTCCCATACATCGCAGTGCTAGCGGGCAAAGCGCGACTGCAGAATTTGTCATAGGGCATGAGGCAGGGAAAATTCCACTAGCCGAGTTGCTTGAGAGAATTGCCTCAGCCCCAGACCAGTTCAGCCCCAACGTGCTGTTGCGTCCCGTCGTGCAGGATTATCTGCTGCCAACGCTTGCATACACCGGCGGGGCTGCCGAGACCGCGTACTTTGCTCAGTCGGGAGCGGTCTACGAAATGCTGGTGGGCCGGATCACTCCCATCGTGCCTCGTTTTTCTGCAACCATCGTGGAGCCCAAGCTACAGCGCCTGCTGAAGCGATATGGCGTAACTCTGCTCGACGTGTTCCGCGGGCCTGACACGCTGCGTCAGACTCTTGCAGCACGAACACTGCCGCCGGAATTGCAAGCTGCATTCGAAGCGGCGAACCAATCTCTGGATAGATCGCTCGCTGCCATTCGCGACGCGCTGGAGAAACTAGACCCTACGCTGGCAGAAGCGGCGCAGAATGCCGGCGCCAAAATGCGCCATCAGCTCGAAGCGCTACACACGAAAGCCGGGCGCGCCGAATTGCGCCAAAGTGAGTTGATCGGGCGTCACGCCGAGAGTCTGAGCGAAACGCTCTATCCCGAGAAGGGCTTGCAAGAGCGGGATATCGCCGGCGTTCATTTTATCGCCCGCTATGGGGCGGACTTGCTACAGCAAATTTACGAAATTATCCACACCGACTGCCACGATCATCAGATCTTAGAGGTATAGTCAGAGGTTTCTCTGCTGCGTTCTCTGCGCCTTTTCCCAGCGTTCTCTGCGCCTTAAAGATTTGTCCCAGTGTGTAGGCCAACGAGATTCGCAAGCAAAAAGCATCATCGCAGAGTTCGCGAACAACGGCCGCAGAGAAGGCGGAGCGAGCGCCCTTGAGAGGGTCCGGCCGCCAAACTTCTGGCGAGCACGTACAGCATTTGCAGTCAAGAATAACAAGAATCAAGTGGCATCGACCGTCGCAGGAAGATTGTAGTGTGCACAACCTTAGCCCTTCAACCATATCTCCAGCGCTTCGAGCGACTCCACGCGCGGAAAACCCTGGTCGCAATAGGCTCCGGCCACATCAAATAGAACTGCTCGCATCCCGATATTTCGTGCCCCGAGGTAATCCACCGAATACACGTCGCCCACGTACACGCTTTCTTCGGGATGAGCTTGCATCGTCCGCAGAGCCGCTTCGAAGATTGCGGGGTGCGGTTTCTCGTAGCCGACAATGCCCGAATCGGTAACGCTCTGAAAACAATCAGCGATCTTGCAACCGCCTAGTACCTCGACAATTCTGCCGTCCGAATTGGAAATCACGGAGATGCAGCAATCCCGACTGATGCGATCGAGCGACTCGCGAGTACCATGCCGGATCTGGTCCCAGTTGCCTGAGTTCTGGGTATTCTTCACCAGTGTGCTTCGCAAGTTGTCGTCCGACATGCTGGCCTCTTCCAGCAGGTAACCGTAAAAGATCCACCAGAAGCCATGGTCGACCTGACCTTCTAGGAGCAACTTGTCGAATTCTCTCTTGGTTCGCCGTTCTAAGTTCTGCCATTGATCGAGCGTGGGATGATGCTGCTCTGGTAACGGGGCCAAGATTCGCGCCCGATTGGGAAAAAGTAGCGTATTACCCACATCGAAGAAGACGACGCGTGGTTTCGGCATAGACCCATACTACTTAAGTACCCGCTGATGATGATCAGGATCAGCGCATAAAAGTTACCGAAGCCCACGCTGGCTGCCCTCAGTGGTGACCGGTCTGGGAAAAAAAGGTAATATTCGAGTCTCGTCCTGTTCTGCGAGAATCGGCATCACGGTGGGGGGCGCACGCATACTATGGCTTTCTCTTCGGCAATCACTGTGATTTCGAACTTCAGTCGTGCGACGCGCTCTGCTTTTTGGACCTATCCGGCACTACGCACGCAAGCGACGGTCATTTCCGGAGTTATGGTGGCTTTGCAACATCACAGCCGGCGAAGCGATGTTTATAACATCCTGTGGGCTGTTGTTTTTGGCTTCGCGACTTTGAACATTCTAAGTTTGACGGCAAGGCGCTTCGAGCCGACGCGACGAGGCCTCAGCTTCGGAGAAGTGATGGCCGTCGTTGTAGTTCTGCTTTCGGTTTTTCTGCTGGGATGGGAGATGCTGAACCTGTTCCATATTTTTCCCATCAAACTCCGGCGCTGAACCTGGCGAGCCCCCTGACTTCGCACAGAAGTCCGCTTTTGCGGTATGATGCGCAACAATGGTAAAGAGTGCTCCAGCCTTCGAAGTGACCTGTCCCTGCTGTAACGCCGTGCTGAAGGTTGACACCAGCACGCGGGCGGTAATCGCCCATACCGCAGCGGTTAAGCCCAAGATGTTTCAGGACATCGAGGAAGCTGCTCGCGCCATGAAAGAGCAGGATAGCCGTCGTGAATCGATCTTCCGCCAATCCGTCGAAGCCCAGAAGAACGCCTCCGATCTTCTGGAGAAGAAATTTCAGGAAGCGGTTAAGAAGGCTAAAGAATCCCCGGACACCGGCAAACCCATTCGCGATTTCGATCTGGACTGACGCGGCCGCCGAGTTATCTGACGAACTAGGCGGTGAGTCCCTAGAGGGCTGTGGAAATGATGGCGCCGCGACTGTACACTGCCACAGCATACAATCCTGCTGCATGAGCCTCCGGCCCTTACTCCTCGGTCACCGTGGCGCCCGCGCCATCAAAACAGTTCCAGAAAATACCATCCCTTCGTTCGATCTTGCTCTGACCCACGGCTGTGATGGGTTTGAATTCGACGTTCGGCTTACAGCTGATGGACAGGCGATCGTTTGTCACGATCCGGAGGTACGCGGCATCGAAGTTGCGCGTGCTAAGGCGCAACAGTTGGCGGGAATGCCCACGTTAGAAGAGGTTCTCATCCGCTACCAGGAGAGCGCGTTCCTCAACATCGAGATCAAGGTGGCGAAATTGGAGAAAATCGTACCAAAGTTGCTTCGCGACCACCCGCCTCGTGGCGGCTTCGTGGTCTCATCTTTTTTGCCGGAAGTGCTATGCGCTCTGCATCTCGAGAGCGTGACGTTGCCGCTGGGTTTGATTTGCGAAACTCACGCTCAACTTGATTTATGGCGTCCCCTGCCCGCCGATTACGTATTCCCGCATTACAAGCTCGTGCGCCCGCAGCTTATTCGGGAGATCCAACAGACGGGCGGGCAGGTCTTCGTCTGGACAGTCAACAATCCTGCCGACATGCGGCGTTTCGTTGAATGGGGTGTAGGCGGCGTCCTCTCAGATGACACGGAGTTGCTGGTCCGAACTCTCAGGCCCGGAGTTGCGGGACGCTTGGAGGAAAAGGTGCAATGATGTGGCGACTAGTCGGCGGCGGCTTGCAAAGCAGGTGTGCCGCGCAGCACTTTACGGAGAAAGCCGGAACGTTCCATCTCGAATGATTCTAAGTTGGCGCCCATCTCGTGCTCGTTCCAGCCCATGACAGCGCCAATTCGCAGGGCAGCCTCGCGGCTGCACGATTCCGACCAGCACGGGCCGAGCGCCACTGGCACGCGACGCAGAAGCACGTCGCCGAGAGTAACTGCGCACTCCGTACGGTACGCTTCCACTACCTCAGCCACAACGTGAGGTGTGTGAGGACAAATGGGTGCGCGCAATTCCGCGCTCACCATGGCCAGCCGAGCCACATCCATGGCACCCTTGCCGTGCCATTCCACCATGCTGCGCGCGGATTCTTCGCTGACCGATCCAGTCTGCGCAATCTGCACAATGGCTTGGTCGAGCAGAGGGTCGAGAGTTGTTCCGGGTCCCACAGCCAGGAGCTTAGGTTCGGGTACGGAAATTCCAATTTTCCGCGCACATTCTCGCGCCAGTGAGGCTGCTGTGGTCAACTTCCCGCCGATAACCGAGATCATGCGGGCTGCGCCATCGTCTGCGTGGTCGTGCAAGAAATGCCGGCGCGTGACCGCGGATGGACTATTGTCTGGCGTGTACGGCAGTGGTCGAACTCCCGCAAACGCGTACTTGATGTCCTGCGCCGATATTCTTGATTTCGGAAATAATTGCACCACTGCGCGCAACAGATATTCAATTTCTTCCGCAGAGGGCGTCGTCCTGCTTGGATCACCGCTGTCGGGAACTTCTGTGGTTCCCACCATTATCTGCTCGTTCCAGGGCAAGACAAAAACGGGCCGTCCATCCGTAGCCTCGCTATACAGAGCGGCATTCGGGGCAGCCGCAAACCGCGGAAGGATTATGTGCGATCCGCGCACGCCGCCCACCATGGGCTTCGCCATGCGCAATGAAGATCGCTGACAGACACGGTCCGCCCAGGGACCGGTGCAGTTGATGACCCAGCCGGCGTCTACGCGCTCATCGCGGCCGGTGATCAGGTCGCGCAAGAGCAGGCCTCTGGAGCGGCCATGCATCACGTCGACGGCAAGCACTTCATTATGGTTGCGGACTACCGCTCCCGCCTCCATTGCTTCCCCCAGCCACTCCGCGACAAGGCGCTCCGGGAACTCACACTGGGCATCCTCGTAGCTGAAAAATGACCAGCGGCGTCCGGTATCCAGCGCCCGCTCTAGCCGTTTGAGCTCCATTTCCGAAGTGCCCGATGAGGATTTCTTTCCGGAGAGCCGCTGGTACAGCCACAATCCCGCACGCACTCTTAATGCGCTGCGTTGACTTTGATCGTTAAGCAAAAGCAAAAAATGGAGAGGATTCACCAAGTGAGCCCTCTCCCGCAGCAAACGCTCCCGCTCGCGCAAGGACTCCCGCACCAGACCGAGCTCGCCGTGCTCCAGATAGCGCAGGCCACCATGGATGATTCGGGTCGAGCGGCTGGTCGTGCCCGATGCGAAATCGTTCTGTTCCACCAACAGCGTGCGTTTGCCTGCTCGCGCGCACTCTCGGGCCACGGCAACGCCGTTAATACCACCGCCGATTACCGCCACATGGAAATGCTGCCCGTCTAGTGGCCCTCGAGGCTTTGTCGCCAAGGTCATGTATTTTCAGTTAGATGCGGCACCCTAAGTTACGGTTGTGGAGTGCTTCCCCAGCGTCTGCCGACACCTCTACTATTCAAGTGTGCGCCGGTGCAGCAGTTCGGAGAAGGTAACTATGGTACCGCAAATGTGGATGGCCGAATGTCGAATGCGGTGTGTTCACCTGGACGCCAGCGGAAATGGGCAAATCACCTGCGTTGGTAACCCCGGCAGACACCGGTTCGGCCAGAAACCAGGCCGAGCCGGCATCCAGTTGGATGTTTGGAGGGGCCTACGCGATTTTCCGTTCGCGTTCTTTGCTCGCAGCCCCGGTTTCGCCAAATAACACGACCATTTCCCGATTGAATGCCGGGATATCATCCGGTTTGCGACTAGTTACCAACCAGTTAGCGGTCACGACTTCTTTGTCCACCCAGGTTCCTCTGGCGTTGCAAATGTCAGTTTTGAGCGAAGGCCATGAGGTCAGCGTGCGCCCACTAGCGGCGTCGACCTCGACTAAGGTCCACGGTCCGTGGCAGATCGCCGTTACGGGCTTGCCTGCTTCAAAAAAATGCTTCGCAAAACGCACGGCGTCGGGGTTCATGCGAAGGGGGTCAGCATTCATGACTCCGCCGGGCAACAGCAGCGCGTCATACCTTGACGGATCCACAGCGTTAAGCCGGCACGTCGACGGGCCCGTCGTCGCCCCAGTCTGTGTGATTCCAGCCCTTCACATTGCCATCGACCGGCGAGACAACTTGCGTCTGCGCTCCCGCTTCGTCGAGGGCCTGCCTCGGCTCAAGCAATTCTGATTGCTCGAATCCATTGCCACTAATATTGATTTTTCTCCTTGGGGAGTGTTAGCCATGGTGTTTCCTCCCATTTAACAGTTCACGACCCATGCTAGACCCGCTTTCCTAAGGAGGTTTAGCCGTTTGGATGCCCGCCCGGAACCATGTGGTTGTCATTCCACAGGATGGAAACGCGCCTCGGACTTGCTGTTCAGCGGCAGTTTCCAAGTGTTTCGGGGTCCATTGCCGGTTTTATGTAGGGTCATTTAAAGTGGTTGCCGGATGTCAACTACGGGAGAACGTTTCGAGCGCACGGTCGCCATCATGGAGCGCTTGCGCGCGCCAGGCGGATGTCCTTGGGATCGAGAGCAGACTTTCGATTCCATCAAGCCTTATACACTTGAGGAAACCTATGAAGTTCTCGAAGCCATCGACAATCGCGATTGGGCCGAACTGGCCGGCGAACTCGGGGACCTGCTGTTGCAAGTCGTGTTTTATTCGGAAATGGCCAAGGAGCAGGGATCGTTTTCCATCGATGACGTCCTTGATCGGCTCTCAACAAAGCTCGTGGACCGGCATCCTCACGTATTCGGCGATGTGAAAGCTGATACATCTGCGAAAGTGCTGCGAAACTGGGAAGCCCTGAAGGCGGAAGAACGAAAGAAGAAATCCGGCGCCACTGGCGACAATGTCGCGCACGATCGGGTCACGGAGTCGGCGCCGAAGGCCCATGATGACCGTCATTCGGTATTGGCAGGCGTCTCTTCGGCCATGCCCTCGCTGCTCGAAGCCTATAAGCTCAGTTCTCGTGCCGCCCAGGCTGGGTTCGACTGGCCAAACATAGACGGCCTGTTCGACAAACTGAATGAAGAGACGGAGGAATTACGCCAGCAGCTTGTGGAATATCCCGCGCCGGGTCCCCGGCCGCACAGCCGAGGCATAGCAAGCTCAGGACGTTCGAGCGTCTCGGAAGCCTTGCATCGGCGGCTCGAAGAGGAGGTCGGCGATCTGTTCTTCGTGTTGGTTAATATTGCACGTTACTTGTCGCTCGATCCTGAGTCCGCATTGCGTAGGACAAATCGGAAATTCAAACGACGGTTCCAATGGATGGAACAGCAACTCCGCCAAAGCAATCGCACTCCCGAGAAGACATCCATGGAAGAGCTTGAATCACTTTGGCAGCAAGCGAAGCAGCAGGAGAAGCAGGTGTGAGCCCTGGCCCCGTCGCGATTCGCCACTGCCACGGCTTAGACGAACTGCGCGCGTGCGTTGCGCTGCAGAAAGAAGTATGGAACTTCACCGACGCTGAGTTGATCCCGCTTCGCATGTTCGTGGTAGCGGAAAAGGTTGGGGGCCAAGTCATGGGGGCGTTTGACGGCACAGGATTGGTGGGCTTTGCGCTTTCCGTGCCCGGTACACGCTCCGGCCATATCTATTTGCACTCACACATGCTGGCGGTGCGCAAGGATCATCGGAACAGCGGCCTCGGCCGTCGCCTGAAGTTGCTCCAGCGCGAAGACGCACTAGCACGGGGAATCGAGCTGATCGAATGGACGTTTGATCCGCTGGAGATCAAGAATTCCTACCTCAACATCGAGAAGCTGGGTGCGATTGCACGGCGATACACCATCAATCAATATGGCATTACTTCTTCGCCGCTACAGGGCGGATTGCCCAGCGACCGGCTGATCGCGGAGTGGTGGTTGAAGTCAAAGCGCGTGGAAACGCTGTTGGCTACCGGCAAGAACCCACCGTTCAGCAGTGAGACATTTGTGGAAGTCCCAGCACAGATTTACGACTGGAAGGCCGCTAACGAAACCCGAAATCGCGCCCAGCAGGTCCAGGAACGCAATTGTGAGCAGTTTCTGCGGTCGTTCGAGGCGGAACTCGCTGTACTGGGCTACGAACGCGACTCGGAGGGTAACGGTAAGTTCCAGCTGGGACGCTGGGAAGAGAAGTGGTCCTATGCTTCGGAAGAGACTGCATGATTCCTAAAAGATTCGTCAGGTTTTAACCAGATGAAAGTTGAAGCTGTCACTCTGCGCGAGATCCAAATGCCGCTCGTCAATTTCTTTGAGACCAGCTTTGGCCGTACTTACAGTCGTCGTATCGTTCTGGTCACCGCCCATTGTGAGGGTGTGAATGGATGGGGCGAGTGCGTGGCGGGCGAAGACCCCTTCTACAGTAGCGAGTGGATAGACAGTGCCTGGCCTACCATGACGCGCTATCTCGCCCCTGCGATGCTGGGTCGCGAGTTCGATTCCGCACGCGAGTGGGTTGGACTGTGTGCCAAAGTACGCGGCCATCGTATGGCCAAAGCCGGACTGGAAAATGCCCTCTGGGATGCCGAAGCAAAGCAAAAGCGGCAGCCATTGTGGAAGCTGCTCGGTGGCTCCAGGCACGAAATTGCGTGCGGAGTTTCCATCGGCATTCAGGATTCGGTCGAGCAACTATTAGACAGAATCCAGACTGAACTCGCCGCGGGTTATCGGCGGATCAAGGTGAAAGTGAAACCGGGGTGGGACCTCAATGTGCTTGAGAAGATTCGTTCTCGCTGGTCAGATATTGTATTGAGCTGCGATGCGAACTCGGCTTACACGCTCGATGAGGTCGAGCATCTGCGTAAGTTCGACCAGTTCAATCTGCTGATGATAGAGCAACCCCTTTGGGACGACGAAATTTATTACCACGCCCGCCTTCAAAGAGAGCTGCGCACTGCAATCTGCCTTGACGAGTCGATCGTTCATGCGCGTAGTGCAGCGTTTGCCATCGAGAGTGGCGCTTGCCGAATTATCAATATCAAAGTCGGGCGAGTAGGCGGGTTCACCGAAGCCAAGAAGATCCACGACATGTGCCAGTCGCAGAAAATCCCGGTGTGGTGCGGTGGGATGTTGGAGTCGGGGATCGGCCGGGCGCATAATATCGCCCTCTCAACGCTGGAGAACTTCTCGCTTCCCGGAGACGTTTCTGCTTCCAAGCGCTATTGGAGGGAAGACATTATTGATCCAGAGGTTGAAGTTTCCTCTGAAGGAATGATTAAAATCTTCGACCAGCCGGGCGTGGGCTACCAGGTGAGAGAAGATCTGATTGAGAAACTGACGGTGAAGAAAGAAACGCTGCGCGCCCCAGCCTAAGCCTCGGCCACCGCGTAAGCTGTTACGAGTTACCTTCGCTCTGCTGTTTCTGTCTTGTCGTTTTGTGCCTGTGCCGATCTGACTTCCTGGCTCTCCAGCAATTCCACCCCCTGAGCCATCGTCATGCTCTCCGGGACTCGCCAAAAATCGCTGAAACGCTCGTCAGTCTTGATATTCAGACTTTTCAGCAGAAGGATCTTCCCGGTGAAATTAAGCACCATACGGGTCACATCCCACGTCCCATCGGTAACCTCAGCCTGCTGAACCATGAAGTGGCCACCCTTGTCGAGATGCCCCAGAATGTCCCAACCGAAGGCAACCTCTTTGAATAGAGTACCGTCAATCCTGGCTATGCGATGGCATTGAGCGTCGATCAGCAATTCCCCGTGCATACCGGTCAGCACTTGTTCCACATGTGAAGGCGGAGCGTAAGTGGGGTTGGGACGAAACTTCAATCGCAACAGTTTATCGCCGATCCTACCCACGTCGTCGGTTCCGTCTTGAGTCCCATCATACTCGTAGAGAAAAGCATCGGGCAAAGCCCTGACGATGCGCAGCGTATGTTCGGTGTCTTCTTTCTCTTGTTTTTGTCTACGGTGGAGTTGGTCGGGATCCTGGATCTGACGCTGAAGCCGGCTCTTTTCCGCCTGCATTTGCTCAGCGGAGGCGGGCTGGTCATTGTACGCGACCACCATGCCGAGCATTGCATCGCGTGTCTCCACGTATATTTTGGTTTGCGAACCGTGACCCGTTTCTCTGCGGGAACGAAAACGATGCTTGACCGACGCGCGTTCGGCAGCGGCCACTTCCTGTGCGACTGTCAAACGCACTAGTTCCGCTGGCGGAAGGTTCTCTGGAGTATTTGCCGGCATCCCGAACAACGGATTCGCCGCGGCCAGGATAACAGAGGCGACCAGGGTACCAGCGGTGCATAGCGGGAAATTGGGATTTTGCCGTCTCATCTGGTTCTCTTTCGCATGTCTCATGCGATTCTTTGGATGCCAGTTTTCGCAATCAGAGTTTACTATTGGCATCCGACCTTTTCTCTACAGTTCATCCGGTACACTGTTGCACCAACACGGCAGCTTGCCGCGCGCATGCGGCGTTCAGTATAGTCAAGGGAGCGGTGCGACCCTCGGGTTTGCCTCCGGAAGCTCATTTCGAACACATTTGTTTGGTATGAATCCCGCTTTGCTAGGAAAGGATTATGGCTATGCCGGTGTCTGGCGAGTTGGCACAACTTGGGAAATCGGTGGTGATCAAAGGCGAGCTCTCGGGCAGCGAGGATCTGTATGTGGATGGCCAAGTCGAAGGCAGCATCACCCTCAAGGGTAATAATCTGACGGTGGGGCCTAACGGCCAGGTTAAAGCCAACGTCGAAGCAAAAGGTGTCGTTGTGCAGGGGAAGCTCGAAGGTAATATCCACGCCAGCGACCGGGTTGAATTGCGCAAAGCTGCGAGTGTCACTGGAGATGTCACGACCCAGCGTATTTCCATCGAGGAAGGCGCGTACCTGAAAGGCAAGGTCGACATTCAGAAGCTCGAGGGAAAGCCGGAGGCGAAGGCCGCGCCCGCGAAATGAGCTCTTGGAAGAATGATTGGGAGTCGGTCGCGGCGTTAGGGGTCAGTGAGGCCTGGGCATTGGCATTCGGGCAGGGAACCCGGAAGTAAGGATGGCGTCTGTAGCACAGAACTTCATGAAATTGTTTCGCGGCTCATCGGGCGGATCTGAGACCACAACTCCGGCGCAGGCCTCGCAAAAGCTCACCCGCCGTTCTAGCGGACTGGGGGAGGCTGCGCGCTCCTGGGACACCGAGCAGACCTTATGCATTCTTGATCTTGGATCAACCTCCGCAGCAAACATTCGGTACTTTACCGAACGCGGACACAAGATTTACAGCGAAGACTTGCTCACGGCGTCCACCGAGCCCTCGCTGATTACGAAGGACGATCAGGGCAATACTGTTTTAGACAGTCGCCGGTTTCTAGCCGATAATTTGGTCTATCCGGCCGCACACTTCGACGTGGTTTTGTGCTGGAATCTTCCCGACTATCTTGACGAGAGTTTAGTTAAACCTGTCGTGGGGCGGCTGTGGTCAGTGCTCAAGCCTGGCGGCATGTTGCTCGCGTTCTTTCATACGCGCGATGCAGGACCGGACTCTCCGTGTTACCGATTTCATATCATCAGTCCCGATACACTTGAAATGCAGCGCATTGTCCTGCGCAAGGAAACTCGCCGCGGCCAAACTGGCGCCGTGCCTACCGCGGTTAGCGATGGCTTCCGTCTTCAGCGTGTGTTCAACAACGTTCGTGAAGTGCTGGTCGGGCGTTAGAGCATGGGGCGGTCTCCCGCCGTTTGTTCAGGCCGGACAAGTCTGTCCGGGCTCGGTTCCTTCCACAGAATGACCGCCATGCGAAAAAGATAGTGGCGAGAGATTTCCAGTCGGGGTGCCTTCTCAGAGGGAAACGCGCACGAAAGTATTCGCCGAATCTCATCCGGAACATACGCCCGGCGCACCGATGCCAGGCCGTCGACTCGCGAAATGTACGTGCGCATTAGAGGAAAACCGGCATAGACCAAGGCAAGGTGCAAGGGATGCCGAATCAGATCATTGATCAGCACGGCGCGACGGCTGACTCGCAGCGCATCGCGTACGAAGTGTACCAACTGGGGTGGGTCAAGGTGGTGCGCAAACAAATTGCAGCTGACCAGGTCGAAGGCTGCATCGCGGAAAGGGAGGGCGAGCGCATCGGCGACTACGGCTCGCGACCGGGTAGGCAAATGCGATCGAGCGCGGTCGAGCAGCGCAAAGTCGAGCACAACACCTCGTCGCGCCAGACGCTTCGCCGTGGTCCTGGGAGCTTCCCCAAATCCGGCGGCGACCTCCAACAAAGATAGGTGCTTTGTCCCTGTCGCCGCCACTACCCGCTCCACCATCGAGTAGGTAGTAGCCACGCCGCCAAACCAACGATTCATCCGGCAAAGGTCCTGTAGGGAGGCTTGAATGTCGCGAGGAGAGCCAGCGTCGGAATCGAGAAGTTCGAGAGTGTTGGTCCGCTGCATGAAGCGCTGGATATGCAGGAATCCCTCTACTAGTCTAAATCACAACGACACTACTATACGCTCGGAGGGCTTCGCTGATTCAGACCTCTGCCAGTTCCTCTTCCAGCAACTGTTTGTTATACAGGTCTGTATAGTACCCGTTCAACGCCAGGAGTTCGTCGTGCGTGCCCAGTTCAACGATACGCCCGCCGTGCAGGACGGCGATGCGATCGGCGTTGCGCACGGTCGAGACTCGGTGGGAAATGAAGATGGTCGTGCGTCCCTGCATGACGTCGCGCAGGTGATTGAGAATTTTATCTTCGGTGTGGGTATCGACGCTGGAGAGTGCGTCATCCAAAATCAGAATCCGCGGATTCCGGATAAGCGCGCGGGCAATGGCGGCCCGCTGCTTCTGTCCTCCAGAAAGCGTGATGCCACGTTCTCCAACCATCGTGAGATATTGTTCGGGGAAACTCTCGATGTCCGCCGCAATGTTGGCGGCTGTGGCGGCCTCATGAATTTGCTGGTCTGTGGCAGAGTCCACCCCTAGCGCGATGTTTTCGCGCATGCGGTCGCTGAACAGAAATGTCTCCTGGGGCACAAAACCAATGTTCTTTCGCAACGACGCCAGTGAGTAGTCGCGGATCGGACGGCCGTCAATCAAGACCATGCCGGGCTCTGCATCGTAAATACGAGGGATAAGGTTAACCAACGTCGTCTTTCCGGAGCCCGTGGGACCAACAATCGCCAGACTGCTGCCCGGCGGAATGCGCAGATTGAGATTGTGCAGCACCGGCTTTCCGTTATAGCTGAAGTCAAGGCCGCGGAACTCGATTTCGCCCGTTATGGGCAAGTCGCAGGCTTGAGCGGCATCCCTTATTTCGGACTGTTCCACCAGGATTTCATTGATGCGTACCATCGACGCCGTGCCCCGCTGGAAAATGTTGACTACCCAGCCCAGGGCGATCACCGGGAAGGTAAGCTGCACCATGTAAATGTTAAACGCGGCGAAACCGCCGATTTTCATATGGCCCAGTAATACTTCGCGTCCGCCAATCCACAGAACCAAAACGACCGCTACGCCGAGCATCAGTTCCAGCGTGGGCCAAAGCATGCCCATGAGCCTCACCAGCTTCAGGCTGCGCGCAATATATTCCTGGTTGGCTGTTTCAAAGGACGCAATCTCCGCCTGCTCCTGGACGTAGGCCCGGATCAACCGCGCTCCGGAAAAGTTCTCCTGCGCGCGGGCGGAAATGTCGGAAAACATCGCCTGAATTCTTTCGAAGCGCTCGTGAATGCGGCGTCCGAAATACTGAATCACTACGCTGACTACGGGGAGCGGCAGAAAAGCGTAGAAGGTCAGCTTCGGACTGATCGCCAGCATGAACGCCAGCGCGCCGGCCGTGAATACAATGGTGTTCGCTGAATACATGATGGCGGGGCCCAGCAGCATGCGCACGGCATTGAGATCATTGGTTGCCCGCGCCATGATGTCGCCGGTGCGCATGCGCTGGTAGTAAGAGTACGGAAGGCTTTCAAGATGGCGGAAGAAATCGTTGCGCAGGTCGAACTCAATGTCGCGGGAAATGCCTATGACGATCCAGCGCGTCAGGAATAAGAAAATGTTGCGGACAGCCGCTATGGACAACAGCAGCAGAGCAAAGTGCTGGAGCTTGTGAAGCGTAATTCCGGTATAGAGATCGTCAACAGCCCGGCGAATGACCTGGGGAAAAACCACCCACGCGCCGTTGTTCAGAAAAACGCAAACTGTCCCCGCCGCATAGCCCCAGCGGTATCGCTTGAGATAGGGCAGCAGCGGACGCAAGCTCTTAGGCAACATGCAGTTTTGTAGATGAGATTTTAGCAGGCGAGGGTGCAAGTTGTTGCGGGTGTTGGTCCGATGAGGGCGGTGCTCCTGGCTGAAGCGCGGGTTTGAGTCGTGGAGAGGCTTACGGGCGAGGAGGCAACTCGGATGTGGAACCTTGTCGTGCTTGCGCAGGCGTGAAGAAGTCTTTTCCGAAGACGGCCCAGGTGCTCGCCAGCAGCACTATCGCCCATGCGCCGAAAAACAGCCATGAAAGATCGAAAAGAATTGCTTCACTGAGTTGCATACTGAACCTCAGGAGAAGTTAACGGGCAAGACATGACCGGCGCGGGCTGCTGGCAGAGTAGGAGCTGAGCCCGCGCCGGTGCAATGAAAATCATGAGACTTTCGTACGGCTACTCCTCTGGCGGACCCGATGGGGCTTGGCTCATGCGCTTCTGCATGCGGGCCTCATGACGGGCCTCAAATTCTTTCATCTTGGCCTGCTGGTCGGGCGTGAGCATTTGAAACAGTTCGGAGTGAATGCGGGTCTTTTGTACAGTCAGTTCGGTCACGGTCTGACTTTCCTGCGCCGCGACCGCGCGCACCTTGGCTTCATCATAAGCTCCTTCTTCATACGGCCGGAGCTGTTGATGAGTCTGGTGGAGCTGCTGCACCAGAGGTTTCAGAGTGGCGTGCTCCTTAGCTATAACTGCCTTCATCTGAGTCTGCTGGGCATCGCTCAAGTTGAGGTAGTCGGCGAAGAAACCCATCATATGATCGCCGAATCCAAATTCATGATGGTGCATGGCCGCAGCCTGGGTATCAGCAGACTGCGACTTGGCCACCGTAGCGGCAAATACAACAGCCATCGCGGCAACCAATGATCGAATACGTATTGATTTCATTGCTTGACTCCTCATCGGTTCCGCTTGGGGATCCGGGTGTTTGGGTACATTTATAGGAACACGATTCCGAGGAAAAAGGCGTAAAGAGTCGGTCAACCCCGAGTAAAGTTTTGTCAGCCACCACAGGCCAGGCTTGACAATTGTTTACCCATGCTTTGTGCCGAGTGTTGCACAATGAGGATAGGAACTAAATGGAACGCATTCTGGTCATTGACGACGACGTCGAGCTCTGCGGTCTGATTGCGGAGTATCTTCAGGCCGAGGGCTTTGGGGTCGATTGCGTACATGACGGCGAAAGCGGGCTGCAGAAGTCCAAGGAGGGCGACTATCTGCTCGCCGTGCTCGATGTCATGCTACCTGGGATTAACGGCTTCGAAGTGCTGCGTCGAGTAAGGGCAGTTTCGCGACTGCCAGTTCTCCTGCTCACAGCCCGGGGTGAAGAGGTCGATCGAATCGTTGGTCTTGAGATTGGCGCCGACGACTACCTTCCGAAACCTTTCAACCCGCGCGAACTGGTAGCCCGGATTCGTGCCATCCTACGGCGCACACACGGTGAAGGAAAATCGGCGGCTTCCTTGCCCGAGGTTCTCCGTGTCGGCGAGGTCGAACTCGACCCAGCCACCCGCACAGTGCTTCGCGATGGCAAACCCGTTGACCTGACGTCGGTGGAATTCAATCTCTTGGAAGTGCTTCTACGCGAGGCTGGACGCGTGGTCCCGCGCGAGAGGCTGGTGAATGCCGTGCTCAGCCGCAAGTTTTCCCCCTTTGACCGCAGCATTGATATGCATGTCAGCAAGGTACGCAAAAAACTGGGCGACACTGACAGTGACGAGCACATCAAAACGGTGCGAGGCGTGGGCTACATTTTTGCGCGACCGCGTGAGACCAAAACGGGCACACCATGAAAAGCCTGTTCCTGAAAATCTTCCTTTCGTTCTGGCTGGCCATCGCGTTGTTCGTGGTGCTCGCGATTTTAGCGGTCATGGTCTTTCGCCCGCAGCGCAATCCCACCTGGGAGTCGTTGCGCAGCACCGTCCTGGCTGACGCTATCAGTGCATACGAACACGGAGGAGAATCTAAAGTTCGGGAATACTTGGACAACCTGGACGCCACGCAGCACGTTCACGCTCATGTTTTTGATGAGCAAGGGAAGGAGATTTCAGGTCGCGCCGCTCCGGGATGGGTGCAGCACCTGGCCATGGGGATGTCGCATGCGCCGCACCAGGGTCTCCTCAGTCCGGCTCCGCGGGTTTTGACCGAGTCTCGCGCCTCTTCAGATGGTCATCATCGCTTTACGATTGCACTGGTGTTGCCGCCGGGCCCGCGTGTGTTCTTCGGCCCCCGTGGGTTTCCCGTGACTGGCTTGCTCATCCTGGTCATTTCCTCGGGATTGGTCTGCTACTTTCTGGCGTGGTATTTGACTAAGCCGGTGATTCGACTCCGTGCTGCTACGCGTCAACTTGCCGCCGGAGATCTCTCCGCCCGCACTGGCGCCCCTGCCAGTCGCCGCCGCGACGAAATCTCAGGCCTGCTACGGGATTTTGATGCGATGGCGGAGCGGCTCGAGACTCTGGTCAACGCGCAATCGCGACTACTCAAGGACATCTCCCACGAACTGCGCTCACCGCTTGCGCGTCTGAATGTCGCTCTGGGACTGGTGCGCCAACGGTCCGGTGCTGAGAGCGCTAATATGCTCGACCGCATTGAGCTCGAAGTCAGCCGTCTCAATGAACTGATCGGACGACTCCTTACTCTGGCCCGCATCGAGGATGGCCAGCAATCTGTCCCGCGCATACCGGTCTCGCTCGACGAGTTGGTGCTGAATGTGGCAGAGGACGCCGAGTTTGAAGCACAAGCCCGTCATTGCCACGTGCGTAGCGTAATTCCGCCGGGAGAGTGGCGCGTGCGGGGAGAAGCATCCTTATTGCACAGCGCCATCGAAAATGTCGTGCGCAACGCCATACGCTACACCCGCGAAGGCACGACGGTGGAGATCCATCTCGTAAGGGCCGAAACTCCTGGTGGGGCAGAGGCAGCGGTAAAGGTTACAGACTGTGGTCCTGGCGTCCCGCCCGATACCTTGGAAAAACTCTTTCAGCCTTTCTACCGCCTCGATGACGCGCGCGGCCGGCAGACCGGAGGGGTCGGTCTCGGTCTTGCTATTACCGAGCGCGCCGTACGTTTTCACGGAGGCAGAGTGGCTGCTTCCAATCGTGCCGAAGGTGGTTTGGAAGTTGAGCTTCGTTTGCCGCTTGTAGCTGTAACAGCCGCCGCCCCCGCAAAAATGGTTCAGCCAGTTCCGGCTGGACGTACTGATTAAATTCAAGCTGGAGCTTCAAATCATAAGAGTTTCCGACATCAGAGCTCGAGCCTGTATCTTTAAATTTCTTCCCCGAGGCAACTTCCTGGGCCCGCATAGGTTCCAATAACTCTTCGTGGGAGTTTGCTCTTCCTGTGCTTTCCTGATACACAAATGTGAGGGATTTCACGCCTCTTTTAGGGTGCAGGAACTCGGTTTCTACCCCGCGGGCCATACTCAATCACGTAAATCATGGAGAGAAGACTAAGAATGCCGACACGGTTCGCCTGGCTACTCGCACTTCTGGTTCTGTTTTTTGTTGGCTTCTTGGTGGCCTGCGGCAGTCATTTTTCTCCTTCATCCGACGGTTTATTACTTGTTCCAAGCCTGGGTTCCGCAGTGGTCCAAACGTTCAGTTTCAATCTTAGCAGCGGGCACTCGTCTTCGATCAACAACCCGCCGCCAATTCCGGGTCCCCCTTCTCAAGGTTCGGTCGCGTCAATTATTTTGGACCCGGCAGGCGCATTTGCCTACCTAACCACCAGCGATGCTCCGAACCCGGTCCAGTCCCCGTGCACCACAACCAACTCCTTGGCGACGTACAAAGTAAATTCTAACGGTACCCTCAGCGCGATCGGCACAACAACTCTCGGATCAAATCCGCCTGCGGCCTTGGCGATGGACTCGGCTGGCAAGTTCTTGTTCGTTGCTAACAGTGCGACATGCGCTCTACCTGGTACCTCGACCATGGCGGGAGCGATTTCTGTCTTCTCCATCGGTAGCAACGCCAGCCTGACGGAAGTCACAGGCTCACCATTTCCTATTCCGGCCACGCTGGGGGGGGCCCCAGCCAATCCGGTGGCGCTTGCCATCACACCCACCATCTTCCCGGCCCTGCACGCCGCGTGTTCCGGCACCGCAGCACCCACAACCGCATACCTCTACGCCGCTGACGCAGCCAACGACGCTCTTTGGGAGTTTTCCGTCGACACTTCTTCAGGAGTCTTAGGAAAGCCTCCGAATTACTCTTCGGTACCGAGTTTCGCCACCGGCTCAGTGCCTTCGGGTATTGCCGTGGACGCGTGCAACAAATTCGTTTACGCAGCCAACCAAAATTCAAACAATGTCAGTGCCTATACCATCTGCAATGGAGGTCCTGCCTCCTCGGCAGCTTGCCAGAGTTCTGATGGCAGTTTGGTTCCCGTGCCTGCTTCGCCGTTTGCTGCGGGCAACGGGCCCGATGCGGTCGCTGTCGATCCATTCGGCAACTTCGTCTATGTTTTGAATAAGCTGGCGAACACGCTTTCCGGCTATCGCATCAGCCCGGCTAGCGGCAGCTTAGGCAATGCGTCTACCGTCAGCACCGGTTCTACGCCTGTCTCGATCGCGATTCGTAGTGATGACAACTGGGTTTTTGTGACGAACTACGGTTCCGCCAACGTTTCCGAATACTCTCTCACGCCGGCCACGGGAGTGCTTTCCCCGCAGGCGCCGATCACGACGGACAATTTTCCCTTTGGAGTTGCGGTTAAGTAGAGTTGAGGTTTGCAGCAGCTTCCTCTATTACGTCGCTGGTTCACGAGAAAGTCACTAGCATCTTCGAAGGAAATTTAGAATTTCAGGATTATTGAGGGCGACTGCTAGTGTCTAGGTGGGTACCTTCAAAATCAGATATCCCCCCAACATCATGAAGACGAGATCCGGTGACCAGGCGGCGATCGCTGGCGGTAACTGGCTCAAGTCGCCCATGGCTTCGAATAGCCGCGATACGACGGTGTAGACCACGGCAATTCCTACTGCCACAGCCACGCCCGTGACGGCACCCTTTTTTCCGGAAGAAAGCGCAAAGGGCACAGCCAGAATCGCCATGACCAACGTAATAAGCGGGTAGGAAAGCTTCTTGTGCAATTGCACTCTCAGCCGAACTACATCAAATCCACTCTGCTGCAAGTCGCGAATGTAACGCCGTAGTTCCTCGTAATTCATCTCCGAGTACTGCTTCACTTCTTTCTTGAAATATGACGGCGTCTCGCTAAGGTCGGCATAAGTCGCAACCTCAAAAGAATGGTAATTGGCGATGGCAGTGCGGTGCAGGTCACGCTCCCAGCCTCGTTCATAAACCCACCGGCTCAAATTGTCCGACCAGTGTACCCTCTCCGCATGTATCCGCCGGGTGATCGTAAAGTTAACCGGGTCCAGTTGAAAGACGGTAATACGGGCGAACTGGTCTCGATCCGCATCAAAAAACTGGTAATAGTAAATGTCGTTATTCTGTCCAAAGATCCACTTGCGATCCGGGCGAAGATAGGTTTGCGCCGGCTTGCCTTTGATCTGGTTGTGCAGCGCCTCCTGCCGTTTGTTGGTATGCGGCAGATAGAATTGGTCGGCGAAGAAAAGTCCGACCGCGAGCAAGCCCGCGGCCACCACAACCGGGGTAACAATGCGATAGATGCTCATGCCGGTAGCTTTCACCGCCGTGATCTCATTGCTGCGTTGCATCAGGCCGAAGGTGATCAGCACCGCCAGCAATACCATCAGCGGTGCCACGCTATACAGCAAATAAGGGGCGACATTCAGCAGATATTCCGCCACGATGATGGCCGGCGTCTGGTTGCGCAGAATGTCCCCTAACAATTCGAAGAGAGTAAAAACCAGCACCAGCACCAGGAATGTCGCCAGAATCATGCCAAGATAGACAAAGAAGTCTCGCAACACGTAGTCGTCGAGAACGGTTGGAAAGCTAGCGCTGAACACACGCCGCCGCGTCGAAGCACGTTCAAAGGCATTTTCGCGGCGGCTTCGTCCGAAGGTAAGCCCACTGCCGTTCTGCAACGGCTGAAGGTGCTTCCAGGGGAGCCGGAAGCTGGCGAGTTCGAATGGACGTCTTTCCGCCCGCCATAGCAGGAACAAGCCACCCGCGAGACATACCAGATTCGCCAGCCATGCTCCCAATGCTGGCGATACCTTACCCTCTCGGGCAAGCGAAACTCCAATCACTGAGACAGAGTAGTAACCGAATACCAGCACGATAGTCAGCACGAATCCCGCAGACTTTCCTCCCTTCTTCGAGGACAGTCCTAACGGAACTCCCAGCAACGCCAGCATCAGACACGCTGTCGGCAGAGCAAAGCGGCGGTGAAACTCGATCAGGTACCAGCGCGCCAAGACGGGGTCAGCACGCCGTGCCTGGTTGCGCAGGGTCCAGGTGCTCATCGTACCGAGGGGTATGGGTTCGTCCGATTTGTTCTCGGTCGCTGGCAACTCGATGGGAATGTCGGTTTGGTCAAACGTTGAAATCTGATAGTTATTCGGCTGCTGAGGATCGGTCTCATGGGTCGATCCCTCCGTCAGGTGCAGGTGCAGGCGTTCTGAATTCTCGCTTACGAGGATTCCTTGCCGAGCCAGCGTGACTCGCGGATTCGCGGCATCGGAGACATCGGCCAGAAACACACCTTCCCACGCCGCGGCACCCTGTGCAGTGTGTACGTCATGCACATAGAGAACGAGCTTGGGAAATCCTTCGTAGAAGACCCTGGGCTTGACTTCAAACGAGATCTGCGAACCCTTCAGCTGGTCTTCCAGCCGTCCTAGCGCCGCCTGTGATTTCGGTGCCCAATACAGGCCGTTGGCCAGTGCGATCAGCCAAGTCCCTACCGCAAAGATGGAAACTATTCTTAGGAAACTCCACACGCCGAGGCCGCTGGCGCGCATAGCCGTGATTTCACTGTCGGCCGCGAGACGGCTCAAACCGATCAGGATCCCCACCAGGACACTCATGGGCAGGGTGTAGGTGAGCGCAAGCGGCACGGTGTAGAAGAAAATCTCCGCAACGCTGGGTAGGGGAGCGCTCGCTCGTACCACCAGTTCCAGGATGCGCCCCAAGTCACGGGTGAACAGAACGAAGGTAAAGATCGCCGCACCGATCAAGGCGTGCGAGGTCACTTCACGCAGAATGTAGCGAGTCAGAATCCGCATGCGAAACGGCGCTTTTCTGCGAGGATATCACGCTGTGAGTCGTGAGCGAGTCCGCAAAATGCCCCTCTCGACGGCGCAGCACGGTAAACGCAACCACTTACTCACGTTTCAGAAACAGCGCGCCCAGCGGAGGCAGTGTCAGCCGTAGTGAATAAGGACGGCCATGAACTGGTTCGGCATCGGCGTGCGCTCCGCCAAGATTGCCTATGCCGCTCCCACCGTATTCGCTGGCGTCGCTGTTGAGCAATTCGCGCCAGTAGCCATCCGCGGGCACGCCGACGCGGTAGCCAAGACGAGGCACAGGCGTGAAGTTGCACACAATCAGCACAGTGTCTTTGGAGAACTCGCTCTTGCGCAGCAGAGAGATGGTGCTGGTCGCGTTGTCATTGCAGTCCACCCACTCAAAGCCAGCAGGATTGTTGTCCAGCACGTGCATGGCAGGTTCGCTACGATAGAGACGGTTCAACTGCTCCATCCAGCTCCGCGCACCGCGATGGACCGGGTACTGCAAGACGTCCCAGTCCAGGCTTGAGTCGTGCGCCCATTCGCGGACTTGTCCGAACTCGCAGCCCATAAATAGCAATTTCTTGCCAGGCTGGGCGTACATGTAAGCAAATAGCAAACGCAGATTGGCGAAACGCTGCCACTCGTCGCCGGGCATCTTGCCGATCAACGATCCCTTCCCGTGGACGACTTCGTCGTGCGAGAGGGGGAGCACGAAATTCTCGTGAAAGGCATAGATCATGCGGAAAGTGAGTTCGTTATGGTGATACTTGCGATGAATGGGATCGTTCTGGAAATACTTGAGCGTGTCATGCATCCATCCCATATCCCACTTCATGCCGAAGCCGAGACCACCCAAATAGACAGGCTTTGACACCATCGGCCAGGAGGTGGACTCCTCGGCGATGGTCTGGACGTCGGGATGCTCTTTGTAGACTTCCTGATTGAAGCGGCGGAGGAAGTCGATGGCATCGAGGTTCTCGCGTCCGCCGTATTTGTTGGGAATCCATTCGCCCTGTTTGCGCGAATAATCGAGATAGAGCATGGAAGCGACCGCATCCACGCGTAGGCCGTCGATGTGATACTTATCAAGCCAGAGCATCGCGCTCGACATCAGGAAGCTGCGCACTTCGTTGCGGCCATAGTTGAAGATGTGCGTCTTCCAATCAGGATGAAAGCCCTGCCGCGAATCGGAGTGTTCGTATAGATGCGTGCCGTCGAAGTAGGCCAGACCGTGTGCGTCAGAAGGGAAGTGTGAAGGCACCCAATCGAGAATCACGCCGATGCCGTGCTGATGCAGATAGTCGACCAGGTACATGAAGTCTTGCGGCTTGCCGTAACGCGAGGTAGGCGCGAAGTATCCAGTGGTTTGGTAACCCCAGGAGCCATAGAACGGATGCTCCATCACCGGTAAAAACTCCACGTGAGTGAAGCCCGTGCGGCTGAGATATTCGGCGAGTCGAGAGGCCGTCTCGCGGTAGGTGAGCGGGCGATTATGCTCTTCGGGCACGCGCATCCACGAGCCCAGATGAACTTCATAGATGGAATGCGGCGCCCGTAGCGAGTTGCGCGCAGCCCGTTTTTCCATCCATTCGCGATCACCCCATTCGTACTCTAAGTCCCACATAACCGAGGCGGTCCGGGGTGGCTTTTCGTGCAGCAAACCAACCGGGTCGGCTTTGTCTACGCGATACCCGTGGCGTCGTGACTCGATATGAAACTTGTACAGCGCTCCTTTGGTTACGCCGGGAACAAACCCTTCCCAGATGCCCGACGACCCCCGCGGTTCGAGGCGGTGTGCTTGCGGGGCCCAGTCGTTGAAGCTGCCAACGACAGAGACCTGATGAGCATTAGGCGCCCACACACTAAAACATCCCCCGGATTGGCCGCTGCGAGTGATAAGGTGTGCGCCCATCTTTTCGTAGATACGGTAATTGCTGCCCTCGTTGAAGAGGTACAGGTCCTGCTCAGAAAGCAGGAGCGAACGAGCGCTAACCACAAGTGGGGAGTCAGGCATTTTTGTCTAGTTACGCCTTCATTGGCGATAAAAGTCCAACGGATATGAGTGTACCCGAGACTAGCCGAAGTTCGTCACGAGCTCGGTAATTTCAGCGATGTTTCGCTTCCTGGTCGGAAAAGTCTGTTTGCTTGCAACGGCGGATTCTTAAAAGTCAATGTAGTGTAGACCAACCCTCTTGAAGCCACAGAGCTGGCATGACAAGATCCGGCCAGAATGTTTCTGCGGCCGAACCGGCGGAGCAAAGACGGCAAGGAGCATACCTATTGGTCGTTAGTGGAAACCGTCCGCACGGCCGATGGTCCGCGACAGAGGACACTGTGCTACCTGGGCGAACTCAACAGTTCTGCGCAGGCGCGCTGGTGGAAGACAGTGGAAGTCTTCAACGAGCAGGGCGAGGCGGAGCAGTTGAAACTGTTCCCCGCACAGGTTGAGCCGCCGGCAGACGACCCCCAGGTAGCCCGCGTGCTGGTGAACCAGGTACGACTGGAACGCATGCGCCAGTTCGGTGCCTGCTGGTTGGGTCTGGAACTATGGCGACGCCTGGGATTGGATCGATTTTTCGAGGAGTGCCTGGAGGCGCAGGAGGCCGATGTCCCGTGGTCGCGCGTGACCGCGGTGCTGGCGATTAATCGGCTGTGTGCGCCCGGCAGCGAGCTGGCGATTGAAGAGCGCTGGTATCCCTCGACCGCGCTGGATGATCTGCTGCAGATCGCGGAAGGCAAGATCAACGACACGCGGCTGTACCGCTGTCTGGACCGGATTCTGCCGCACAAGACGAAGCTGGAGCAGCATCTCAAGCAGCGGTATGGGGAGTTGTTCGGGGCCGAGTTCGATGTGCTGCTCTATGACCTGACCAGCACGTACGTGGAGGGCTTGGCGGAGAAGAACCCGATGATGGCGCGTGGCTATTCGCGCGATCATCGACCCGATTGCGAACAGATGGTCATCGCACTGATCGTCAACAGCGAGGGTTTCCCGTTCAGTTATGAGACCTTAGATGGCAACCGGGCCGACGTTTCCACGATGGAAACGATTCTGCGCATGGTGGAGCGCAAGTATGGCAAGGCGCGGCGGATCTGGGTCTTGGACCGCGGCATCGTCAGCGAGGAAAACCTGGCGGCGATTCGCAAACGCGGTGGCCAGTATCTGGTGGGAACGCCACGCCGCCAGATGAAGCAGTTTGAAGAGGAGCTGCTGAAAGACGACTGGACGAGAGTACAGCCCGAAGTGGAAGTGAAGAGGGTGGCGATCCCGCAAGCTGAGGAGACCTACATTCTTTGCCGCACCCGCGGCCGCAAGGAAAAAGAGAAAGCGATCCGACATCGTTTCTCGGCTCACATGGAAGACGCGCTGAAGCGTCTGGCCAAAACCATCGCGACGGGCCGGCTGAAAGACCGCAACAAGATGGAGCGACGTCTGGGCCGCATTCAAGCCAGCCATTCCCAGGTGAATGATCTCTACGAGATTGCTCTCCGCGACACGCCCGATGGCATTCGTCTTCACTGGGAGATCAAGCAAGATCGCAAAGTTTGGCGCGAGCTGAGGGAAGGGGCCTATATGCTGCGCACGAATCTCCAGGCCGGCACCGCGGAAGAACTCTGGTCCCAGTATATGCAGCTAACCGAAGCCGAGGCCTCGTTCCGCACGCTGAAAAGCGACCTATACATCCGCCCCTTATTTCATCAGCTGGAGCCGCGGGTCAAAGCCCATGTACTGGTAGCCTTTCTCGGCTACGCACTGTGGGTCACGCTCAAGCAACTGCTAAAGCGCCGAGCTACAATCATCCCGCAGCCATCGGCCAGCGGAGTTCACAACGCTCAACCTCTGTCGGCGATGAAGGCGCTCGCCTTGCTATCTACTCTGCAAAGCGCCGACATTGTTCTGCCGACCACCGACGGCTGCGAAATCCGCCTACGCCGCATCACCGAACCCACCGCAGAGCAAAAGGCGTTACTCCAGCACCTGGGCTTCAGCCTCCCCGAGTGGTTCGAACTAAATCGCAAATGTAGTGTAGACTCGGCGATTGCCTGAACTGATTTTGAACGACTTAGCTGCCTTTTGCCTTCTGTGGTGACGAACTTCGGCTAGCATCGATCGCGTCCTCCCTAAATGGGTAGTCTGGCTGAGACAGGAGTCCGGGCACTGGTTCCGCTGACGGCCATTCCAGCTAGGATAACCACATGCTAGACTTTCTGACATCCCAATGAACTGCAGCATGCCAAGGTCCAGCCGCTAATGCCCGCCCTGCGTCTGATTCTGCTGTGGCATCAGCACCAGCCCTACTACAAGGACCTCGTATCAGGCGAGTACCGTCTACCCTGGGTCCGATTGCACGCTCTCAAAGATTATTACGGCATGGTCAAATTGTTGGACGAATTTCCTAAGGTTCATCAGAGCTTCAATATTGTGCCGTCGTTAATGGTGCAAATCCAGGACTACGTTGCCGGAACGGCACAGGATCCTTTTCTGCGCGTGGCCGCGAAGCCCGCTAAAGAGCTGACGCTTGCCGAGCGCCAGTTTGCGCTGCAATATCTTTTTCAAGCGAATCCCGCCAACCTGATTGGGCGTTACCCGCGCTACCGCGAGTTGTGGGAGCGTTTTCTCGAGCACAAAGCCTTACCGGAACGTGCTGAAAAATATTTCCAACCGCAGGATTTCACTGACCTGCAGGCCTTGTCGCAAATCGCATGGTTCGACGAATTTTTCCTGGAAGATGCCGACATGGCGGCGCTGGCGCAGAAGGGCCGCCAGTACTCGCTCGATGACCAATGTTTTGTGATCGCTCACGAAAGGGAAGTGCTGGGGAAGGTGTTGCCCGCGTATGCGGCAGCGGCAAAAGTAGGATCGATCGAAATCTCCACGACGCCCTTCTACCATCCCATTCTGCCGCTCATCTGCGATACCAACGTGGGAGCCGTGTCTTCACCGGGTTTACCTCTGCCGCAAAACCGATTTCGCCATCCTGAGGACGCGCGCGAGCAACTGCGGCGCGGACTTGATCTTCACGAGACAGTATTCGGCATTCGCCCGAAGGGCGTGTGGCCGTCTGAGGGCAGTGTTTCCGAAGAAGTGCTGGCGATTGCACATAGCCTGGGCGTGGAGTGGATGGCCACTGACGAGGGAGTGCTCGGACGCAGCACGGGAGTCTCCTTTGTGCGCGATGGCAATGGGCGGCTGTCCACGCCCTTGGCCGAGCAGTTGTATAACATCCACCGTTATGAAAATGGCTCGACGACGATGCATATGGTCTTTCGCGACCATACAATCTCAGATCTGATTGGATTCGTTTACTCCGGTATGCCCGCGGCGGAAGCGGCGACCCACTTGATCCAAAACATCAAGAACGCGGCGGCACCGGTTTTAGCGCAAGGACGTGATGCTGCCGTCTCGGTGATTCTCGACGGCGAGAATGCATGGGAGTATTACCCACGGTCGGGACGCGAGTTTCTGCGTCGCTTCTACGATGCTCTGCAGCACGATCAGAGCATTGAGGCCGTCAGCATCTCGGAAGCGATCGCGCGCCATCGGGATTTTGGGCGCCTTCCAACGCTTGTTCCGGGATCGTGGATTAATGCCAACTTCAACGTGTGGATCGGCGCCCCGGAGGACAACCGTGCCTGGGATTACCTTCATCATGCCCGCGAGTTCTACAACCAGAATGCGTCCCGCGCGAGCGAGGCGCAACGTAAGCTGGCGTTTGAGGAAATCTTGATTGCCGAGGGCAGCGACTGGAACTGGTGGTACGGCCCAGAGCACCATTCTGCGAACGACCGCGACTTCGACGAGCTTTATCGCAAGCATCTCTCCAACGTGTATCAGATGCTGGGAGCGGTGCCGCCAGATTACCTGGCGCAGCCGATCGTGGGCGGCGAAGTCCGGCCGTCATTCACCCCGCAGACGGCGTATATTCATCCGCGCATCACGGGCGACAATATGCGTTACTTTGAGTGGATGGGGGCGGCAGTTTACACGTCCGACCATCGCGCCGGGGCTATGCATGGCAAACAGTTTCTGCTGGATTCGGTTCATGCAGGAATTGACAACACCTATGTGTATGGGCGGCTGGACTTCAAAGACAAAATGCCTGACAAGGATTTTGATTTGGTCGTGAATCTGGAGTCATGGGCCTCCGGCGAACCGCGCCCGCGGCGGTCGTTGAGGCTGGAGACGATGGTCCAGGAGAAAATGATTCGCGAGTGGAAAGTTGAAGGCGCCTCTGAAGAGCCTGCCCTAGCGTCCTCGAAGAAGAGTCACGAGGACGTGAAGATCGTCCTGCGCAGGAATTTTGAGTTCAAGCTGCCGCTGGCTTGGTTGCTGGCGACACCTGCAGCGAACTCAACCAGCACAGCAGGTGGACACAAGGCAGGCATCGCAGCCCTCACCGCTACTAGCAGGTTGCGTCTGCGCTTTAGTTTGTGGCAGAACCGATTGCCGGTAGATGCGTTACCGGTCCAGGGATGGATCGAGCTGCAGCTACTGAGTGAAGCGGAGTTGATGTCGGGAATGTAGGAGTGGCCACTCCAGAGTCCTGGTTCTGAGTTCTCACTTATGGAGTGACGACATGAAGAACCGCAAATTGAGAACTGCTCTCTACTGGCCGACGCTGGGTGAACTCATCATCAGCGGACGGTCAAGTTCCAGAGTCAGCTCTGTGCCAGCTGGAAGCGTTGCCGAGCGGTGCTTTCCCAACCAGTGAGATACCGTGGCAGTGGCGCCGACTAGGCCACCGACCAGAACGCCCTTGGCCCCGCCGATCAGTCCTCCCACAAGCATTCCGCCGCCTGTACCGAAGACAACTTCCTTGTTGTCTCGGCTGTCGCGCCCTTTACCTTTGAACTGGCCTTCGCGGTTCACGTCAAAGCCGCGACCGGCATTGGTATCAACCATGGTGGCGCTCAGCGTATAGCGTTCGCCATTAGCCAGCACAACCGTTTCAGGAAAAATGCCAATGGTCGGTTTACCGGCAATGCGCCGCGGTTCGCTGACTTTCGTGACATGGCCCAGAACCGTCGCTCCCACTGGGATCAGCGTCTTGCCGTTGAGGGTAACGGGTTGCGTGATGCGGCCCTGAAATGGATCGCCAGATTTATTGCTGAAAGTTGCGAGAGTGGTTTCGAGCTTGACCATCATCGCAGTGCCTGCCGGCAATGACATGTTGCTTTGTGCCACAGCCATGCCCGCCAGTAGCAGCATGCAGAGTAGATCCATCCACTTCTTCATTGCGCCTCCAAATTTGTTCACGATTGTTGTCTCGACTGTAGACCCACGGCGCGAGCGGCACAATATGGGATGAGAGCGGGGGAACCAGCGGAGATAAGATACGAGCTCTAAGAGTTGCCGGTTCGGGGAATCCACGGATGTCTCCAGCGGCCGCTCACATTCCAGCGCTCTTCATCCGATATAATCCAGAGTCTCGAAACGAACACGATGGTCACGTTCACGTCCCTTCCGCCCCACGGGACGCCGCTTGAACCTCGTACCCAATGACCCGTTGGCGGAAGTGCACGATAACGCAGAACTTGCCACAGCACGGAAGGAAAAGTAGACATCATGACAAATATTGGAGAAATCGTCGCACGCCAGGTTTTGGATTCACGTGGAAATCCTACGGTGGAGGCGGAAGTGCGACTCGTAAGCGGTACCGTGGGCCGGGCCATTGTTCCCAGCGGCGCATCGACAGGCGAGCACGAGGCTGTCGAATTGCGCGACGGAGATACGAAGCGTTATCTGGGCAAAGGTGTGCTCAAGGCGATAGAGAACGTCAATAGCGAGATTGCGGGCGCCTTGGCGAACTTCAATGCAGCGGATCAGGGTGCTCTTGACCGGAAGATGATCGACCTCGACGGGACGAAGAACAAAGGACGCCTGGGCGCGAATGCGATTCTTGCTGTCTCTATGGCAGCAGCGCGGGCGGCCGCGAATGAGTACGGGCTGCCCCTATATCGTTATCTCGGCGGCGCTGCCGCAAATACCTTGCCGGTGCCCATGATGAACATCCTCAACGGCGGCGCGCACGCCGACAACAACGTAGATTTCCAGGAGTTTATGGTCATGCCGGTCGGTGCTCCTTCGTTTTCAGAGGCGTTGCGCTGGGGAGTTGAAGTATTTCATACACTGAAAGAAGTGCTCAAAAAGCGAGGCTACAACATTGCGGTCGGCGATGAAGGTGGATTTGCACCGTCGGTGAAATCGAACGTGGAAGCGATCGAAGTCGTCTTGGAGGCCATACAGCAGGCTGGTTACAAGCCGGGAGAACAAATCTCGATTGCTCTCGATCCCGCTGCCAGCGAGCTTTACAAGGATGGCAAGTACGTCTTCAAGAAGTCCGATAAGTCAGCGAAGAGTTCCGAAGAGATGGTGCGATACTGGGCCAAGTGGGCGAAGGACTATCCCATCGTATCGATCGAAGATGGACTGGCCGAGGATGATTGGGACGGATGGGCCATGCTGACCAAGGAATTGGGCGGCAAGATCCAACTTGTGGGAGACGATTTGTTCGTGACTAATGTGGAACGTTTGCAGATGGGAATTGACCAAGGTATTGCCAACTCGATCCTCATCAAGGTCAATCAGATCGGCACGGTGAGCGAGACTCTAGATGCAATTGAGCTGGCGCGGCGCAACGCATACACCTCGGTGATTTCGCATCGTTCGGGTGAAAGCGAAGATACCTTCATTGCTGACCTGGCAGTCGCTACCGGCGCTGGGCAGATCAAGACGGGATCGGCGTCGCGTACGGATCGGGTTGCCAAGTACAACCAGTTGCTGCGCATTGAGGAAGCGTTGCGGGATGGGGCGAGGTTTTTGGGATTGAAGGCGCTGAATTACCGGCCTATTTAAGATACCTATAGAAAGAGAGGCCCCAGTTCAAGCTTTCGTTCGAGTGGACATAGCTCTCCGTTGATTGTGGATCCAATCCTCAAACGCTACCCTCACGATGTAATCTGTTGATCGTATAAATCTTGACGTCAATACGCTGCCGAACCCTTATGCCTAGACCAAAACCACTCATCCTCATCATCCTAGACGGATGGGGCTACCGCGCCGAGACCAAAGCCAACGCTATCGCGCTAGCGCGCAAGCCCACATACGACCGGTTGTTGCGCGAATATCCCAACACACTCATCCACACCAGCGGTCCCCATGTTGGCCTTCCCGAAGGGCAGATGGGCAACAGCGAGGTGGGGCACCTCAACATCGGCGCCGGACGCATTGTACTCATGGATAGCACTCGCATCGAGTTGATGATTCAGAACGGCAATTTTTTTTCGGATCCCACGCTGCTGGCTGCTATGAAGAATGCTCGTTCCGGTGGGCGGCAGTTGCATCTGTTGGGTTTGGTTTCTGACGGTGGCGTGCATTCACATCAAACCCACCTTTACGCCCTTCTGAAGATGGCGAAGCAGAATGATGTGGACCGCGTCTTCGTGCATGCATTCATGGATGGGCGCGATACGTTGCCTACCAGCGGCGCCGGCTACCTGGAGCAGTTGCTGCAGAAGGTGCGCGAGTACAACACGGGTAAGATCGCGAGCGTGAGTGGACGCTACTACGCGATGGATCGTGACCGCCGGTGGGAGCGAATCGCCAAAGCCCTCAATGCCATGGTATTCGGCGATGGCGAAGGCGGGAGGTATGCCGATCCCGTGCAGGGCGTGAAGGATTTCTACAACAAAGGTGTGACCGATGAATTCATAGTGCCGTTCGTTCGCGTGGATAAGCAGGGGCAACCGCTGGCGACCATCCGCGACAACGACTCCTGTATCTGCTTCAACTTTCGAGCTGACCGCGTTCGCCAGATTACCCGCGCCCTCGCCGGCAATAGTGGGCTGAATGAAAAAGGAGGCCGCGATCTGCCGGGGGCAGACGATCTCGACATGACAATTCCACGCGATCGGGTGCCCAAGAACCTGCATTACGTGTGCATGACGCGGTATGACAAAAACTTCCGTCTCCCCGTCGTGGTTCCGCCCGAATCATTGAGCAACATTCTGGCCAATGTAATGGCTGGAACGAAGATGCGTAATCTACGGGTGGCCGAAACCGAGAAATACGCGCACGTCACATACTTTTTCAACGGAGGTATTGAAGAGCCGTTTCCCGGAGAAGACCGCGTGCTCGTGCCTTCGCCCAAAGTTAGTACGTACGATCTGAAGCCCGAGATGAGCGCGGCGGGAATCGCCGATGCAGTCGTAAAAGCCACCGAAGAGGGGACATTTGATGTGATCATCGTCAACTTCGCGAATGCGGACATGGTTGGACACTCAGGCAAGATCGAACCAACAGTGAAAGCAGTCGAAACTGTGGATGCTTGTCTGGCACGCATCGAAACTGTAGTGCGCACGAAAGGTGGCGCCATCCTTATCACCGCCGATCACGGCAATGCAGAAATGATGATTGATCCCACGACGGGTGGGCCACACACGGCGCATACTACTAATCCCGTCCCTTTCATTATGGTCGCCGAGAACAGCAAGCCGTTCAGGTTGAGGCCGGGCGGATCGTTACGCGATATCTCGCCGACGATGCTGGGTATGCTGGGTATCGATGAACCGCAAGAGATGACAGGACAAGACCTGCGGTTAGCGAAGGAAAGCTAACCACAGGAGACACTGGGGCGTGCAGAGCAACCGACAGTTGCTCTACTCCGTGGTCAAGTCTTCGACACGATGAAGCTGCTAATTGTTGTCTATCACGCCCCCATGGTTTGCAGAGAGGCTACGAAAAAGACTTTCCGCGTATGGAGATTGTTCACCTCACCAGCTATTCTATGAGGGAGTTGAAGAACAGTTGCGCGACTCCGAGATCGTCTTCACGATCTCGTTGCGTCCGGAGCAGTTTGCCATGGCGAAAGAATTGCGCTGGATTCACGCGCCCGCCGCGGCGGTCCATCAGTTGCTGATTCCGGAAGTGGTAAACAGCCATGTGGTTGTGACGAATGCCTGCGAGGTCCACGGACCCGTGGTCGCTGAGCACGTGATTGCTCTGGTTTTCGCGTTAGCCAAGAAAATTCCACAGGCCGTTCGACTACAGCAACGGCGCATTTGGCGACAAGAGTTAATTTGGAACGACCGCCCCAAGCCCTGCGAGTTGGCAGGCGCCACCCTCGGATTGATCGGGCTGGGTAGCATCGGACGCGAAGTTGCGGCAAGAGCCTCCGCTCTGGGGATGCGGGTTATCGGTGTGCGCGAGCACGCAGAGAGGGAAAAGCCGCCCCGGATCGATGAAGTCTTCAGGTCGGACCGGCTCGACCAGATGCTGGCGCAGTCTGATTACGTGGTGCTTGCAGCTCCGCTAACCCCGGCCACGCGTGGCCTGATGAACGCCAAGCGTCTTGCATTCATGAAGCCCGATGCGTACGTGATCAACGTTGGCCGCGGACCCCTTATCGACGACGCTGCCCTCATCGAGGCTCTGACTGAGCGGCGCATTGGAGGAGCTGGGATAGACGTTTTTGAGCAAGAGACCCTGCCGGAAGACTCACCGTTATGGAATCTCGACAATCTGCCGATCACTCCTCACACTGCGGCACTGACGGAAAAACTGTGGCAGCGGCACTACGATCTTTTCTCTCAGAACCTGCGGCGCTACGTAGAGGGCGAGCCGTTGCTTTTCGTTGTGGACAAGCAAAAAGGGTACTGAGCCCAGGATTGGAAAGGGTAACCCTTTGGCGGCGATGGAGGGAGCGAAGCGCACCCGCGCTTCATGCTACAGTTTTCTCGGCGAAATTCCATGGAACCTCGGCTTATTCTCATTCAACTCCTGGTTAAGCTGGGCGTGGCGGCCGCGGTGTCGAGCGCCCTGGTACGGTCGGTTGAGTTCAAGTCTTTGCTGTTTCGCGAAGAACGTACGTTGCGGCAGAAGATTTACCTCGTCTTGTGGTTTGGACTGCCCATCGCGACGGGTGTGTGGATCCGGTTTTCCGCCCAGAGTTTTCTCGCCGGAGATCTAACATTTGAAACTGCATTGTTGCTGGGCGTCATCGGTGGACGGTGGGCGGGTGTTTTGGGTGGTGTGTTGCTCGGGCTTCCGGCTCTTCTACACGGGGAATGGGCCACGATGCCTTTTGGCATTCTCTGTGGCTTCATAGCAGGGCAACTGCGCACGCTTGCGCTGGATAAAGAGGAGATCTGGTCGTTTTCTCCGTTCATCGATCTCAGCGTTTACCGCTGGATACGCCGCAACCTGCCTAGGCCGCGGCTATTCGACTGGCAGTTCATGTTCTTTGTCACGATCGTAGCGCTTCGTTTTGTCCACGCCGAACTGACACACTTTTTTCCGCGCACAACTTTCAGTCTGGAGAGCCCAATCCCGTGGGTAGAAGCGGTCATTTACGCCGCCTCGGCGACGGTGATCGGTATTGAGCTGAAGATCTTTAACAGCGTGCGCACTCAGATCAAACTGGAGGAGCAAGAACGTCTGTTGCTTCAGGCACGCATGGAGGCACTGCAAAATCAGATCAATCCCCATTTTCTGTTTAACACTCTAAACTCGGTCTCGTCGCTGGTGCGATTCGACCCCGATACCGCTCGCGAATTAATTTTCAAACTTGCCACGATCCTGAGGCGACTACTGAGCAGCAGCGAGGCTTTCGTTCCTCTGCGCGAGGAAGTGGACTTCATCGACAATTATCTCGACATTGAAGTGGTTCGCTTCGGACAAGACAAACTCCGGGTGATAAAGGAATTGGGTTCCGACTCGTTGGAAGTAATGGTTCCCAGCATGTTACTGCAGCCCCTGGTGGAAAACTCCATCAAACACGGACTTTCATCAAAAATAGATGGGGGGAGCATCTATCTGCGCAGCCGCATCGCGGATTCCATGCTCGTTATCGAAGTTGAGGACGATGGTGTGGGCATGACTGCTGCACAGAGTCATGGCGGTTGGCAGGGAACAGGCATCGGCATGGCTAATGTTTCGGAGCGGCTGAAGGTACTCTACGGTGATACGGCAGTCATGACGATTGAGAGCCATGAAGGGAAGGGAACGCTGGTCCGAATTCGTTTGCCCTTGTTACAGTCGGCGGGAACGGTCCCGGAAGCTTTTTACGAAGAACGCTCCAGTACACGCCGGTAGAACTCCTCATACTGCGGAACAATTTTGCTGGCGCAGAAACGGGATTTGGCCATAACCCTTGCCTCGCGGCCCATTTCACGCAAGCGCGGTTCGTCATTGAGCAGTTCGATGGCGTAACGCGCCATAGTATCCACGTCTCCGACGTCAGCCAGGTAACCGCCCTTGCCGTGTTCGATGACTTCAGGAACACCGCCGACACGCGTAGCAATCGGCACGACTTCGCAAGCCATTGCCTCGAGCGCAGCCAGACCGAAAGATTCCAATTCGCTCGGCATCAGCATGATGTCGGCGGCCGCAAGTTTCTCCTGCACCTCATCCTGCTTACCCAGGAACAAAACATCCTCGTGAATTCCTTTTTGTACCGCCAGCCACTCAGCTACGGAGCGGTCTGGCCCGTCGCCGATTAACAGCAGCCTTGATGGCACCTGCTTCCGCACGCGGTCGAAGATCTCGATTACGTCCGTAACTCGCTTCACCGGGCGGAAGTTCGAAAGATGCACCAAAAGGCGCTCATGGTTAGGTGCGTACTCCGCGCGAAGTTCGGCGGCGGCTTCTGGATTTCGACGGTACACATCACAATTCACCGAGTTATAGATCACCTCGATGGGGTTCTTTACGTCGAAGACCCGCATCGTGCGATCGCGCAAGTAATTGGAAATGGCAGTGACGCCGTCGCTCTGATCAATCGAATATCGGGTGATCGGCAGGTAAGAACGATCCAAGCCAACGAGCGTTATGTCGGTCCCGTGAAGGGTGGTCACAAACGGAAGCCGGCGCCCGCGAGGACCATCCGCAAGCATCTGGCGGGCGAGCAGGGCGCTCACTGAATGGGGAATCGCATAGTGCACGTGCAGCAGGTCGAGGTCGTACAACTGTGACACCTCGGCCATCCGGGTAGCCAAGGCCAGATCGTAAGGGGGATAGTCAAACAGCGGGTAACGCGAAACCTCGACCTCGTGATAGTGAATGTTTGGTTCGGGACCCCTCAACCGAATGGGTTGGGCATAGGAAATGAAATGAATTTCGTGTCCGCGCTGGGCTAATTCCAGGCCAAGCTCAGTGGCAACAACTCCGCTGCCGCCGTAGGTGGGATAGCAAGTAATCCCGATTTTCATTAGGCAGATCCGCCCTCTCGAGGGTTATGTGGATTCGATGGCGCCAAGAGATAGTGGATGCAGATTCTACGTGTGTGGCGGATGTATTTCGTGGCTCCGTCCGAGGGTACGTGGCCTTTACCCGGTGGATTTTGGTCCTTGGGACGACATTCCTTGATCAATTTTGTCCAAGTGGGCCTGGAAACGATTCTTGGAATCTTCGGTCAGCCCTGTAAATTCGATTCCCATGCCCACTCCGGGATCACGAGCTCGAACCACTGCGGACGCCGAAATGTGTTCTTCTTCGATCCAAAAGTCGATCTTCAAAGTTGTAGTCACAGGCAAAGGCATAACTGTCTCAACATAACAACCGTTACCACTGATGTCAGTGGCGTTCACTCTCATGGGCGTGTTGACACGTTCGTCCCGCAATTCCAAAGGGAAGGAGATTCTGCGACGGACAAACTTTCGGCGATTGTCATGCCGCGGAGCCGGCATATTTGACTGCACGTCCAACGACAATTGCGTAGTCCATGGACAGTCCTGACCAGCCACTAGCTGCACACCGACCTGGGTTTTCTTTAACCCCCCAGCATCGACGACCCAGACAACTTTGCAACGCGCCTTTTTATTCTGGTACTGAACCCCGATGATATCGCCCACCTTTAATTCATGTTCGATGCCGTAAATGCAGGCGCCGGTGGCACTCACGTTTTGTGCTGTGGCGTTCTGAAAAAAAGGATGGTCATCGGCGCCCATACCCCAAACACGAACCGTCAGATCAAGAGTGGAACGCGGAGCTGGTGCGGAGACGAACATGAGCTACGGCCTCTTTTCTAAGAATTCCCTATACGATACCCGTGGATATTAACTCCATAATACTAGTGGGGGCGGTTTGCGAAGGTTACGACGGTACCCTGAGGCTTTCGTCCGTACGACGGCGACAACGAACGCCGCGGTTCCAGGAGCATTTAGCGCGGTCTCAAGTCTTGGTATGAGATGAGCTTAATTCCTTCCTGTGAAAGCAGTTGCCGGGCTTCAGGCCGAGTCAGAACCGCTAGTTCGGTTTCCCGTGACTCGCGCAATCGGGTCCGGGCTGTCCGAAGATCCTCATCGTTATAGCCCGGGTGGCAGACGAACTCCCAAGTGCCCTCGGGAATATTTTCCGCAAGGGCACGAAACAGCTTCTCATCCAGCGCTCCGGTTACGACGATTCCCAGCGTGCCATCTGGGGTGACAAAACCTTCCCGATCTACCGCAGTTCGAAATTTGTTGGCAAAACCGCGCAGAATGCGAACTTCGGCGTAGCGCGTCCATAAGCCGGGCCGTGCAAAAAGTTCGTGCGACCGCAAGGGTCGGCGGGATCCGAAAGGATTACGCACAGCGCGAACACCGCAAGCCGCGGCCGCCCGCAACAACGGACGCAGCACGGCGGGGAATAGGTGTGTATGTTTGTGCGTATCGACGTGTGAAACAGAAATGCCAGCCGACTGAACCTTGCGAATCTGCGCGGATGCTTCAGCCTCAATCTCGTCGGGGTCAAGCCGGCCGGTGAGAGCGAGCGCTGCAAAAGACTTCAGACCATCACGAAAACGCGCACTGCCGGATACGTGGGACACCAGAGTGCGAATATTGTGAGTATCGAGTACTGGTTCGCCATCGAGGAGGACGATGTGGCACCCAACACTTAGGTTGGGAGCCGTCTTTGCCATCTGAGCGGCGTGCTCAAAAGCAGAGCCGTTTGCCATCAAAGTGGACGAGGTCACCACTCCGCTGGTATGAGCTTCGACAATGGCCCGGTTCACGCCGCGGGTGAAACCGAAATCATCCGCATTTACGATCAGACGACGCACGGCGCCAGTCTAGCAGGGGGCAGTGCGGCCGACCCACAGCGCGACGGAAATCGCTAAAGGCTGCGCCGTTTATCTCCTCCTTAAAATGTGCTGGGCATGGACGGAATCGACAAAGTGGGCCTTGCATACGGTGGCGAGCGTTTCGTAAGCAACGAGACGACGCAACGGCCGGCCGCGGCCTTTGACCATATTTTCGCGGCTCACGTATACTCACTGAGGGGCGGTTCGCGGATGCCCCTCGTCGAATCCCGACCGGCGCGGCGAGTCGGTCGCGCAAAGAGTGCGAGGGCGGTTAGCTCAGCTGGTTAGAGCGCCTGCCTTACAAGCGGGCCCAAATTTCATCTAAGTCGTTGCTTCGGTTGCGGTTACTGAGTTCCAGCCATCCTTGGCCTGCTCCAAAGTTGATCCAAAACTACAAACTACGTCTGATACACGTGCGCGGGATGCGACGAAAGGGGCATCCCTATCGACAGCGACAGATTTCAGCTGAAGAAAGCGGCGCAACAGATCAAAATACTGAGGAGGTATCGACCGACCAGGCCATCGCCGATTGGCAGTACTTGGGTTGCACAAGGTTACCTCTTCTGAATCTCGCGGCCCGGACCTGCAAGTTACGCAGCATTCCGCCGGTAACCGAGCGGCCTTGCGACCGCTCAGTCCCCTAAGAACCGGACTTGAAAGTTTCCCTTCATCCGGCTCGAGCACTCAATAACGCCCCCTAAAAAGACCCGAGGACGCAGCCTCATTCCATTACAAAATAAGACCTACTCGATACGGGTTTGCGGCCAACTCGCACGGCGATGGATAAATCCACCAGCCGTGTGTGAAGCTGCACCAACAGCTTGCGCCATCGAGCAACCTTCTCCACAAATTTAGTGGCTTTAGACCGCCGAATTAAAAATCGGCGTTTCGCAACAGGCTTAGCTTGGCGATTTCCCCAAGATGTGCTCCAGGAGCAACAGGGGAAAGTGGGGGTAGGGCTGAATTGTTACGAATGGCGGACGGAAGGCTTTACATAATACCTGTTGTTGCG
>WNGK01002262.1_pt1 | contig 40778 bp, 40 predicted proteins | sample 5400601 | NCBI WGS metagenome assembly WNGK01 (sample SAMN13153376, study PRJNA577476) | soil metagenome | isolation source: 60 cm soil or saprolite under Garry oak tree replicate 1 | place: USA:California | collected 2016-06-15 | reverse complement strand
GCGAGGGCGAGCACGGGCACGGCGAGCCAGTAGCGCCCGAAGAGGAAGGCGAGGCCCAGCGAGGTGTTGTAGAAGGGCGTGTTCGCGTTGACCCCGGCAAAGGCGCTGCCGTTGTTGTTGGAGGCAGAGGAAAACGCGTAGAGCACCTCGCTGAAGCCGTGGATCCCGGGATTGGCCATGCTGCTCTTGCCGGCCGGGAGGAGCACGGCCACCGCGGTGCCGATGAGCACGACGGCGGGCACGATGAGGATGATGAGCGTGGACATCTTCATCTCGTAGGCCTCGATCTTCTTGCCCAGGTACTCCGGAGTGCGGCCGACCATGAGGCCCGCCACGAAGACGGCGACGATGGCGAAGACGACCATGCCGTAGAGCCCGGAGCCGACGCCGCCGTACACCACCTCGCCGAGCTGGATCATCCACATCGGCACGAGCCCGCCGATCGGGGTGAAGGAGTCGTGCATCGCGTTGACGGATCCGTTGGAAGCGGCCGTGGTCGCGGTGGCCCAGAGGGCCGAGCTGGCGATCCCGAAGCGCACCTCCTTGCCTTCCATGTTGCCGCCGGACTGCAGCGCGCTGGCCGTGTGATCTACGCCCTGCTTGACGAAGACGGCGCCCCGCTGCTCGGCCACGAAGGCGGTCAGAAGCATCCCGACGAAGATCACCGTCATGGCGGCCAGCAGCACCCAGCCCTGGCGTGTGTCCCGCACCATGACGCCGAAGGTGTAGCAGAGGGCGGCCGGGATGAGGAGGATGGCAAGCAGCTCGAGAAAGTTGGACAGCGGCGTGGGGTTCTCGAAGGGATGCGCGGAGTTCGCGTTGAAGAAGCCCCCGCCGTTGGTGCCGAGCTGCTTGATGGCGATCTGCGAAGCCGCGGGGCCGACGGCGATCACCTGCTCCGTCAAGGTGGATTTCTTCGTCTTGGGCTGGCCCTTCTCGTCGAGGACGGGCTTGCCGTCCTTGTCCGTGATCGGCTCGTCGTACTGGGTGGGCTGGACCACTGAGACCTTGGGATAGGCGCCGAAGGTCTGGACCACGCCCTGGGAGACGAGAACAAGCGCGAACACGATCGAGAGGGGAAGGAGGATGTAAACCGTCGTCCGCGTGAGATCCACCCAGAAGTTGCCGATGGTCTGCGTGGTACGTCGCGCGAAGCCGCGGATGAGCGCGACGAGCACGGCCATGCCCGTGGCCGCCGAGACGAAGTTCTGAACGGTGAGGCCGACCATCTGGGTCAGATAGCTCATGGTGCTCTCGCCACCGTACCCCTGCCAGTTCGTATTGGTGGCGAAGCTCGCCGCCGTGTTGAAGGACGAGTCCGCGGATACCGCCGCGAAGCCCTGAGGATTCAGCGGAAGAACTCCCTGAACACGCTGGAGCCCATACACGACGAGGAGGCCGGCGGCGTTGAAGACCAGCATGGCGATCGCATAGGCCTTCCACCCCATCTCCTCGCCGGGCCGCACGCCCGCGAGTCGATAGATGAAACGCTCGAGCCGGCCGAGGACACGATCCAGTCCGAACGGTCGGCCCTCGTAGACGCGAGCCATGTAGGCGCCGAGCGGCTTGGCGAGGGCCAGCAGCACGACCAGATAGAAGAGGAGCTGGATCGTCCCGTTGGCTTTCATGCGAACATCTCCGGCTTGAGCAGGGCCAGGACCAGATACACCAGGAGCCCGAGGGCCACGATTCCCCCGACCACGTAGAGCAGCGGCATGATCGCCTCCTACAGCCGCTCACACAGGCGGATGAGCGCCCGCGTGAGCACGAAGAACCCGATGATCACCCCGACGAATATCGCGTCACGCATGACTGATCTCTCCTTCCTCAGAGCGCCATCTCTACGTCCGCCCGCGCCGGCTCCGGGAGGCTCTCGCTCTGGGCCGGAACGCGTCGCGGTTCGGCGATCGATGGGACGATCCGTATCCACACCACCGGACGGTTGCAGGCGCATGACGGTCCGGCCACTCTCCGATTGAGCCGTGCCCAGACACCGAAAACGCCGAACATCACGAGGACGCCGGAGGCCTGAAGGGCGACCCGCCAAGGCCCCCGGGGAATGAGCGTCTGCAGAACAGCGAGGCCGGCGGTCATCATGGCCAGCAGCGCGAAGATGACGCCGCCCGCGGGTCGCGCGTGATCCGCATGGTCGCCGGGGGCCGCTGGACGCGCGGAGGCGAGCCTGACGAAGCCCTCCGGCGGGGTGTTGTCGGCCACGTCGCTTGCATCCGCCCCTGACTGCATGCTTCGCCTCCAGGCAGACACTGCGTCGCACATCGGACGTTTCCTCCTCGCGTAGCGCGGGGCCACCTCGACCCCGCGCGTGCCGCTACATCCCGAGCTTGGCGGACGGCGGCGCCGGGGACCGTTAAAAGGAAGGGCGGCCGCGTGAGAGAGCCGTGAGAGCCCAGGACCCGCCAGGCCCTCCAAGTCCCTGTTCTGATGGCGAATGCGCTGCCGCGGCCTACTCGCCCGTGTACAATCGGCAACGGAGACGACGTCATGGACGAAAACGAGAAGGTGCTTCACGCTGCTGAAGAATTGCTGCAGGACCGCAATGACGTGCGCGCGGGTCAGGCCCTGGCCGAGGCGCACGCCGCCGACATCGCGCACGTGTTCCAGCAGTTACCCGGGGCGGACCGCGCGACGATCTTCCGGTCACTTCGGCCGGACCAGGCGGGCGATGTCCTCTCCGAGCTGGACGACGCCACGCTGCTGGAGCTCGTCCGCTCCCTGGACGACGTCGAGGTCTCGCTGATCCTCGACCGCATGCCGCCGGAGCATGCCGCCGACGTCGTGGACGAGCTGTCCACGGAGCACGCCGAGAAGATCCTGGACCTCATGGAGGACGAGAAGTCCGAGGAGATCCAGGAGATCCTCGAGTATCCCGAAGACTCGGCGGGGCGCCTCATGTCCGCCGACGTCGTCGCGATCAGGGAGACCTCGACGGTCGAGGAGGCGATCCAGCACATCAGGAAGACCGTCACCGAAGAGCGCCCCTTCGGCGTCTATGCCGTCGACGATCACGGGCACCTCATCGGACGCATCCCTCTGCGGCGGCTCCTCCTCGCGAATCCGCGAAGCCTGGTCCTGGGCATCCTGGAAGAAGACGTGGTGAGCGTGAACGCGACCATGGACAAGGAAGAGGTCGCCCGCCTCGTGGCCAAGTACGACCTCGTCACCGTCCCCGTCGTCGACGATCAGAACCGCCTGGTCGGCACGATCTCGGTGGACGACGTCATCGACATCGTCCAGGAGGAGGCGTCGGAAGACATCTTCCGGATGGCGGGCTCGGACGCGGCCGAGCTTGAGCGCCGCTCGCCGCGTCAGGTCGCCATGCTGCGCCTGCCCTGGGTGCTCCTGACCCTGCTGATCGAGATGATGGCGGGCGTGGTCATCCACTTCTTTGACAAGACGCTGGGCAAGGTCATCCTGCTCGCCTCCTTCATGCCGGTGATCCAGGCGATCTCCGGCAACACGGGGCTTCAGTCCGTGACCATGATCGTGCGAGGCCTGGCCACGGGCCAGGTCCAGCTCGTGCGGTGGTGGGAACCGCTCTGGCGGCAGATCCAGACGTCGATGATCATCGGCGCGGTGTGTGCGGTGGTGGTCGGCCTGATCGGGCTCCTGTGGCACTCATCCGCCTTCGCCCTGGTCGTCGCGATCTCCATGTTCGTGTCCGTGAACCTCTCCGGATTCGCGGGGACAGCGATTCCCATGGTGTCCAAGCGGCTCGGCTTCGATCCCGCGCTGACGGCGGGGCCCTTCGAAACGGCCTTCCAGGACGTTCTCGGCGTCACGATCTTCCTGTCGCTGGCGACCGTACTGCTGCACTGGCTCGTCTAGCCACGCTGCACCTTCGCTGACCCGTTCCGCCTCCCACGACCCGGCAATTTCTTGACACGCCGAATTTAGTGTACTAATGTACTAGTACATTATTACGGTGAACTGCGGAGACGGGCGAGAGGGCCCGAAGGAGGATGAACGTGATGAACTATCATGTCGCAGAGCAGATCGCGAGGGACAGGCTGAGGGAGGCCCGGCAGATGGCCGCTCAGGCCAATCTTATCAAGGATTTGCCCAGAAATAACGAGCCGCTACGGGTGACCGTCGGGCTTGGGCTCATCAGGATGGGCCGCTGGCTGGCGGGCCCGCCCGCCAAGCGACAGGCGGCGAGACGGGTCGCTGCCTAGGTACCCCTATGTCGCGAGAAGCGTGCCGAGTCGCGCCACCGTCCGGCCTCCGGGTAAACCCGAAGAGCGCCGTCCCGGTGCATGCGCAGCTCATGACCCAGATCAGGCACTTCATCTCGACGGGCACCCTCAAGCCGGGCACACAGCTGCCCACGGTCCGCCAGCTCGCCGGCTTCCTTCGGATCAATCCGAGCACGGTGGCCCGCGCGCTGGCGGATCTCGAGCGCGAGGGCTTCATCGAGGGCCACCAGGGCCGCGGCACCTTCGTCACCGGGCGGCCCCCGCGCGAAAGCCGGGCCGCCAGGAGCCTCGAGCGCCTCGTGGGTGAGAGCCTGGAGCGGGCCCGCCGGCTCGGCTTCACCGCGGAGGAGTTCCTGGCCGCCCTCGCCTCGAGTCAACCGGCGGGACGGGCGGCGAAGGCCGCCAGGCACCGGGTCCTCCTCGTGGAATGCAATCACGCCGAGCTCACCCGCTACCGCGACGAGCTCGAAGCCGAGCTGCCCCTGCAAATCGACCGCATGCTCGTCGAGGAGTTCGAGGCCCGGGTGAATCAGGATCCGACGTTCGTCAAGGCGTACCGGGTGGTCATCACCACGTTCTTCCACATTCACGAAGTCCGGCGGGTCATGCCCCCCGACGCGCCGCCCTCGGTGGCCCTCCTCGCGGAGGCGAGCATCAAGACGCTCCTGCGCCTGACGGAGCTGCCCGAAGGCACGACGGTCGGCCTGGTGTGCGCCTCCGCGGCGGGTGGACAGAACCTGCTGCGCTCCGTCCAGTCGGCCGGGCTCATGCACATCACTCCCGTGCTCGCCTCGACCGACGACTCCTGGTCCATCGACCGCATGCTGGAGAAGACGCGCATCGTCGTCTCCAGCGAGCACGCCGTGAAGCAGATCCGCGGGCTCCTGCCTCCCGACGTCGAGCTGGTGGTCGCCGATCGCAGGCTCGACCGTGGGGGGATCGACATGCTCTGTGACCTCCTCGCTCAGATGGACGAGGACGGCCAAGTCCATGCGTGAGGTGGCCGCGACGTTCTGCTAGGCTTGCCCGTGTGAGCGCTCCCGAGTCCGTCTGCGTCTTCGACCTCGATCACACCCTCGTCAATTCCCCCCTCGACCTCCGGGCGGTCGGCCGCGAGATGGAAGTCTTCATCCGCGCGCGCGGCGTCACCGTGCCCGAGCGCGAGCTTCGCTGGTCTGGGGCCGAGCTGTTGGGGCTGGTGCGCCAGGACGCCGCCCAGCTCGAGGATGAGCTGATGCAGATCCCCCGGCGCCACGAGCGGGCCGCCATGGCCGAGGCCATCCTCGAGCCCTTCGCGAGGGAAGCCCTCGCCGCCATGAAGCAGCTCGGCTATGCCACGGCCATCTGGACCAACAACGACCGCGTGGTCGCCGACTTCGTGCTGGAGCGCTTCGCTCTCCACGCGCATCTGGACCTCGTCGTCACGCGCGACGAGATGACGGCGCTCAAGCCACACCCCGACGGCCTCCGCGTCGTGAGAGAGAGATGGCCCGCGGCCGATCGGATCGTGATGGTGGGCGACTCCTGGGTCGACGGCGCGGCCGCCCAGGCCGGGGGCATTCCCTTCATCCGCTATCGCGGCCAGCCCGAAGAGTTCGCCCGGCGCGACATCGCCATCGCCGCCCACATCGCCTCCCTCCTCGACCTGCCCGCCGCGCTGGCCTGAGCCCCCAACCCGCCGCCGTTCGAACTGAAGGGCGAAGCCCTGAGGCGAGGGCTGAGTAAATTGTATACTTCACGACGTGGATCTCTTCGATTCGCCGCCGACGGAAAGGCCGCCCGCCGCGCCCGCCCCCCTCGCCGACCGCATGAGGCCGCGAACCCTGGACGAGGTCGTGGGCCAGGAGCACCTCGTCGGCCCCGGCAAGGTCCTGCGCCGCTCCCTCGAGGACGGCGCCCTGCACTCGATGATCCTCTGGGGACCGCCGGGCACGGGCAAGACCACGCTGGCCTTCCTCATGGCCCAGGTCGCGGGGGCGCGCTTCGTGCCCTTCTCGGCCGTCCTGGCGGGCGTCAAGGAGATACGCCAGGTCGTGGCGGAGGCGGAAGCCGAGCGCGCTCGCGGCGGCCGGCGGACCATTCTCTTCGTGGACGAGATTCATCGCTTCAATCGCGGTCAGCAGGACGCCTTCCTGCCGCACGTGGAGAAGGGCACGCTGATCCTGATCGGGGCGACCACGGAGAATCCCTCCTTCGAGGTGAACGCGGCGCTCCTCTCGCGCTGCCGGGTCTATGTCCTCCGTCCGCTGTCCGAGGCCGACATCGTTCGCATCCTCGAGCGCGCCCTTCACGACGTCCCGCGCGGGCTCGGCGCCAGGAAGGTCTCGGCGGATCCCGACGCCTTGCCCCTCATCGCGCGCCTCTCGGACGGCGATGCGCGCGGCGCCCTCAACATTCTCGAGCTGGCCGTCCAGCTCCAGGGCGGCCGGATCACCGCCGAAGGGATCCGCGAGGCCGTCCAGAAGAAGGCCCTCCTCTACGACAAGTCGGGTGAGGAGCACTACAACCTCATCTCGGCCCTCCACAAGTCGCTGCGCGACTCGGATCCCGACGGCGCCCTCTACTGGCTCGGGCGCATGCTCGAGGCCGGCGAGGATGCCCTGTACATCGCGCGGCGGCTCGTGCGCTTCGCCTCCGAGGACGTGGGCAATGCCGATCCGCAGGCGCTGCGCATCACGCTCGACGCCAAGGAGGCCTATCACTTCCTCGGCTCGCCCGAAGGCGAGCTCGCCCTGGCCCAGGCCACCTGCTATCTGGCGCTGGCTCCGAAATCGAACGCCGTCTACGCCGCCTGGAACGAGGTCGCCCAGGACATCCAGGACAAGCCCGCCGAGCCCGTGCCCCTGCATCTCCGCAACGCGCCCACGGGTCTCATGGCCAACCAGGGCTACGGCAAGGGCTACCAGTACGCCCACGACGCGCCCGAGGCCCGGGTGAATCAGGAGCATCTGCCCGCAGCCCTCAGCGGGCGCGTGTACTACCGGCCCACGGATCGCGGGCTCGAGAAGGAGCTCCGCGCGCGCCTGGAGGCGTGGCGGAGATGGCGGGAGGAGCAGACCCGGCGGTGAGCGAGCGGGCCTGGCTGGCGGCGGTCTGCGCCTCCGAGCTCGGCACGCTTCTGGTCTTCTCGAACTTCTCCGCCCTGCTCCCGCTCCTTCAGCGCGAGTGGGACCTCAGCAACAGTCAGGCCGGGCTCATCGTGTCCTTCTACCAGTTCGGGTACATCGGCGCGGTCATGATCCTGGCCACGCTGACGGACTACATGCCGCCGCGTCGCATCTATCTCTGGAGTGCCTTCTGGATGGCCGCGGCCAGCTTCGCCTTCGCCTTCTGGGCGCAGGGCTTCCTCTCCGCCGTCATCCTGCGCGGCGCCGTCGGCCTGGGATTCGCGGGCACCTACATGCCGGGCATGCGCATGGTCGCCGAGCGCTTCGCCTCGGGGAGACGCGGCTTCGCCATGGGGTGCTACATCGGCACCTTCACCCTCGGGACCTCGCTGTCCCTCCTGCTCACGGGCTGGGCCAATGGGCACTGGGGATGGCGGGCGGCCTTCGCCCTGACCGCGGTGGGCCCTCTCGCGGCCGGTGTGATCGGCTGGCTGATTTTGCCGCGCACGATGGCCGCCGCGCCGCCCGCTCAGAGGCCCCTACCCGCGGAGAAAAGAGTCGAGCGGCTCGGACCAGTCCTTCAGAACCGCGCCGCCCTGCGCCTCATCACCGCTTATGCCGCCCACACCTTCGAGTTGATGGGCATGCGCGGGTGGATCGTGCCCTTCTTCACCGCGAGCCTGATCGCCTCGGGCGCGGAGCTGGTCGAGGCCAATCAGCGCGCGGCGCTCGCCGCCTCCGCCGTCCTGGCCATCGGCGCCCTGCCCCATCCCTTCTCGGGCCTGCTCTCCGATCGCTTCGGCCGGGCCATGCCCATCAGCGCTCTCATGCTGCTCTCGGCATGCTGCTCGTTCGCCATCGGCTGGGCACACGACTGGTCCTTCCCGAGCCTGATCGCCCTCGGGCTTGTCTACGGCATTCTGATCACTTCGGAGTCGGCCATCGTCTCGACGGGGATCGCCGAGGCCGCCGAGCCCGCCTATCTCGGACGGACCATGGCGCTCCAGTCCACCGTCGGCTTCACGGCGGGAGCCCTCTCCCCCTGGGCGGTGGGAGTCGTGCTCGACTGGGCTCCGCGCCTGGGCGTGACCGGCGATGCCAAGTGGACCTGGGCTTTCGGGCTCCTCGGGGCCGTCGCTCTCCTGGGGCCGGCGGCCGTCGGCTTCAAGGAGTTCACCCGGACCCCCCGACGGGTTTAGAGTAGGACGATGGCAAAGAGAAAGCTCCGCGTGGGCGTCATCTTCGGCGGGCAATCCGGCGAGCACGAGGTCTCGCTCGCGGGCGCGGCCTCCGTGCTGGCCGCCATCGATCGCGAGCGATTCGAGGCCGTGCCCATCGGCATCACCCGCGAAGGACGCTGGCTCATGGGTGGAGATCCGCTCCAGGCGCTGTCTCACGACGCGGCCCGCCGCGCGCTTGCCGAGGGCGGGGTCGAGGCCTCCGTGAAGCAGGAGCTGGCCGCGCGCGCGGGAGATGCCACGGGGACGACGGCCCTCGCGCGCATGGAGAGCTCCGAGAGCCTGCCTGCGGGCCTGCGCGAGCGGCTCGACGTGGTCTGGATCATGCTCCACGGTCCGCGCGGGGAGGACGGGACCATTCAAGGCCTGCTCGAGCTGGCGGGCGTGCCGTATGTCGGCGCGGGCGTCCTCGCCTCCGCCGTGGGCATGGACAAGATCGCCATGAAGGACATGTTCCGGGCCCACGGCCTGCCCATCGTCGACTACCTCGTGGTCAAGCGTCACGACTGGCGATCGCGCCCGGCCGAGGTGCAGGGCGCCGTGGCGGACGCCGTCGGCTTTCCCTGCTTCGTCAAGCCGGCGAACCTTGGCTCGAGCGTGGGCATCAGCAAGGTCAAGGCCGCGGAGGAGCTGACGGCCGCCCTCGATCTGGCCGCCCGCCATGACCGCCGCCTCCTCGTGGAGCGCGCCGTCCAGGGACGCGAGGTCGAGGTCGCCGTCCTGGGCAACGACGCGCCGGAAGCTTCCGTTCCCGGCGAGGTCTGCTACGCGGGCGAGTGGTACGACTACGAGACCAAGTACGGCCAGGGGCACACGACCTTCAAGGTGCCGGCGCCCCTCGCTCCCGAGGTGACGGCGCGCGTGCGCGAGCTCGCCATCCGCGCCTTCCAGGCCATCGACGGGGCGGGGCTCGCGCGCGTGGACTTCTTCATCGAGAACGATTCCCACGTCCTCGTCAACGAGATCAATACTCTGCCGGGCTTCACGGCCACCAGCGCCTATCCCAAGCTCTGGGAGGCCTCGGGCATCTCCTACACCGAGCTCATCTCCCGGCTCATTGATCTCGCGCGCGAACGACGCTGAGCCCGGCATGGCTCGCGCCGGCTTCGGCCTCCTGTCCGTTCTCCTCTCGCTCCTCGTCATCGGGCTCCTGGGCGCGGTGGCGCTCAACCACTACTGGAGCGCGACCCCTGATCCGCGTGCCGGCGGCGCCCCCGGCGAGAGCGTGAGCCCCGACCAGTCGGCGCGGCTCGCCGAAGCCCAGGCGCTCTCGAGTCGCGCCATGACGGCCCTCACTCTCTGCGCCCAGACGACAGGGATGGCGGCAGGTATGCCCGGTGGCGCGGGCGGACGTTGCTCGCTGGCCGAGATCGCCTCCGGCGCGGGGGTCGGTCCCAACGGCGTCACGGCCGACGGTCGCTGGCAGATCAGCTCGGCGGAGATCAGCGCGGGCGGCAGTGGCGCGCTGACCGGACAGGTCTCCATCACCGGCCTTGGCGGCAACGCCGCGGGCTTCTCCGCCTCGCTCTTCGCCACGCCGGGCGGCATGGTGTCACGCTGCGATGTGGGCGGCGCCCCGCCCCCCCCGAGCCCGTCGTCCGGTCGGGGCTGCTGAGGTCGGGACGGCTGAGACCCGTGCGTATCGTCATCGCGGGCGGCGGCACCGGAGGCCACACGAGCGCGGCCCTTGCCGTCGCCGCCATCCTGCGCCGCGGCGGCGACACGGACATCCGCTGGATCGGAAGCCACGACGGCCTGGAGGCAACGCGCGCCCCGGAGGCGGGGCTGATCTTTCATCCCATCGCCACGGGCAAGCTCCGCCGCTACTGGGACCGCCGGAACATCAGCGATCTCCTCCTGAACGTCCCGGCCGGCTTCCTGCAGTCCTGGTTGCTCCTGCGCCGTCTCCATCCCGCCCTTCTCTTTGCCACGGGCGGCTTCGTGTCGGTGCCTCCATCGCTCGCCGCCCGCGCGCTCGGCATTCCCGTCGTCGTTCACGAGCAAACCTCGGTTCCGGGACTCGCCAATCGGCTGACCGGTCGCTGGGCCGAGCGCATCGCCGTGTCCTTCCCGGTCCGCGGCGACGTCTTCCCGCCCGAGCGAGTGGTGCTGACGGGCAATCCCCTGAGACCGACCCTTCGCGACGGGAGCTCCGAGGCCGCCTTCGCGCGGTTCGGCTTCGATCCCGGCTTGCCCCTCGTCTACGTCACGGGGGGCGCCCAGGGCTCGCATCGGATCAACCGAGCGGTCGGCGAGGCTCTCCCCCAGCTCTTGCTCTTCTGCCAGATCCTCCATCAGTGCGGCGACAATCGGGAGACCGGCGATCGTCTCTGGCTCCAGGACAGGGCACTCGCTCTTCCGCCGGCGCTCAAGCCGCGCTTCGCCGTGAGGCCCTGGGTGGGCGAGGAGCTTCGTGATGTCTACGCGGCGGCGGCCCTCTGCATCGGGCGGAGCGGCGCGGGCACCGTCAACGAATGCTGTCAGCTGGGCGTGCCCGCGCTCTTCGTTCCGCTTCCCGGAACGAGCGGCGATGAGCAGACGGCCAACGCACGGCTGGTCGCCGATGCAGGCGGGGCCGTGGTCCTGCCCCAGAGCGAGCTCGAGCCCGAGACCTTGACGGCAGCGGTGCGACGACTTCTCGACGACCGCGAGGCGCTGGCCGCGATGGGAGCTCGGGCCCGCAGCCTGGCCCTCCCCGACGCCGCCGAGCGGCTCGCGCGGCTCATCCTGGAGGTCGCCCGCCCGTGAAGCACGGAACGGAGGCACCGCCGCGCGGGCGCCATGCTGGCTCAGGACGGTGCCGAGAGGGGTCTCGAGGCGCCACGGCGGACATTGCCATGCTCGGGGGCCAAAGTGGCCACAGCGGGGCGTGTAGAAGCTCAGAGGAGGGTTAGAGCGACCATGTTGACGGCGGGACTCGGAATCTGGGCGGCGATCACCATCGCGGTGGCGGGCCCCGTGACATCGCCCGAATACCTGCCGGTGCATGTCGCCCAGGCCGAGGGCTACTTCGCCCAGGAAAAGCTCGACGTCACGCTCAAGGTGGAGCGCAGCGAAGGCGACGCCGCCCGGGCCCTCGCGCGCGGTCAGGCCGATCTGACCGCCACGTCCATCGACACGGCGTACGGTCAGGGGCACGTCGGCGGCGCGCCGCCTCTCCTCCTCTTCGGTCTCACGGCGGCGCCGCCCGTGGCGATCGTCGTCTCGCCGAGCCACCGCGCGAGCATTCGCTCGCTGGCGGATCTCCGAGGACAGCCGGTGGGGCTGCCGGGAGCGGGCACTCCCGAGCACGCCATGCTCACCTCCGTTCTTTCCCACGCCGGGATCCGGATCCAGCAGGTCCCGGTGCACAGCTATGGTCTTCTCCGCCTCGCCGGCGCCCTCGAGCAGGGACAGGTCGCCGCGGCCGTCCTGGGCGATCCGTGGGTGACGCGACTGGCGGGTGAGGGCGGCGGCGTCCTCGCCGACCTCCGCACGCGCGCAGGGGCGCGGCGCTGGCTGGGCGCCGAGACCGTGCACGCCGCCGTCTTCGTGCGTCCTGACTCGAAGCTGAGCGAGCGAGAGCTGACGGCGGTGGCGCGGGCACTCCTGCGGGCCGTCGCCCGTCTGAGCGAGGGAAGCCCCGAGGCCCTGGCGGCCGCCCTGCCCGGCTCCGTGAAGGGCAGCCCGGAGGATTTCGCGACGCGACTCCAGGGCGCGCGCGGATCCTGGCTGCCACGCGGCCGAGTCACGGAGGAGATGCTCAAGGTCAGCGTGGAGCAGGCACGCGAGCGGGCCCCGCTGCCCGAGACGGTCAAGCTGCCGCTGCTCCGCTGGTATCCCCTCATCCTCGCGGAGCCTCTCCGGAAGGCTCAGGAGCCGTCGCGCCGGTAGCGTGCCGACAAAGAGCAGGGGGGGCGGGGGGCACTCTCCCCGGAACACGCTGCGGCGCAACCCGCTTCCTCGACTCGTATGGGGCCACGAGATAGAGAGGTCTGCGGCTTTCGACTTTCCGCAGAAGATACGGTTCCGGGGAGAGTGCCCCCCGCCCCTCCCTGCTCCGCTACTCGATGAACAGGTGCGGAGACTAGAGGAGGCCCCAGCGCTGGAGGAGGCGGCGGGTCGTCTCGACGGGAAGGCCGACGACGTTGGTGTAGCAGCCGTCTATACGGTCGATGAGGAGGCTTCCTCGACCCTGAACGGCATAGGCGCCGGCCTTGTCCAGGGGCTCGCCCGTCGCGACGTAGGCCGCGAGATCCTCGTCTGTCGCATTCGTCATGGTCACGCGCGTCACCACGGCCGCGGTCTCCTCGCGGCCCCCGGGCGACTCCACGAGGGCCACGCCGGTGATGACTTCATGGGTGCGGCCGCGAAGAGTCTGCAGCATCCGGAGGGCATCGGGAACATCGGCCGGCTTGCCCAGATATCGCCCGTCGAGCACCACCTCGGTGTCGGCGCCCAGGACCACCGCCGGGCTCGTCTGCTGCCGCGCGACGGCACGGGCCTTGGCGAGGGCCACGGCGATCATGGCGAGGGCGGCGTCGCCGGGTGGGTGCCGCTCGGGGACATGGCTCGGCTGAACCGTGAAAGCGAGACCGAGGCTGGCCAGGAGCTCCTGACGGCGGGGCGAGGCGGAGGCGAGAACGAGCTGCGTGATGCCGCTCAGCTGACGATTAAGGGGTGCTTGTCCGTGATGATGCGCGTGTTCTTGTCGAGCGCCTGGGTGAGGAACTTCGGCAGATTGAAGGAGTGAAGATGCGCCGCCCCATTCCAGTAGCCGAGGCTGTCTGGATTCATCCGCGAGCTGATGAGCCGGTCGATGTCGGCCGCCGTCTGCGCCCGGGGATCGGTGCCCTTGGAGGCCAGGATGAAGCCCCACGGCGTCCCGAAGCACGAGATGAAGCCCTGGTAGGGCGCCACCACGGGGAAGACCTCGCGGAGCGTCCGGTTGACGGCGCCGAAAAAGAAGAGCTCGTTGATCTTGGTCATGCCCGCCTGCATGGTCATCACGCCGTCGTCAGTCAGGCGGTCGCGGATGAGGCCATAGAACTCCGTGGTGAAGAGCAGGCAGGCCGGCCCCTCCTCTAGGGGCTCGGGCAGGTCGACCACGATGAGGTCGAAGCGCTCCCTGGTCTTCTCGAGATACGCTCTGGCGTCCTCGTGGAGCACGCGGGTGCGCGGGTCCTCGAAAGCGCCCTTGTGCATCTCGGGCAGGTGCTTCTTGCACTCTTCCACCACCTCACCGTCGATGTCCACCATGAGGCAGTCGGTGATGGACGGATGCCGCAAAATTTCCCGAACGGTGGCGCCCTCGCCCCCGCCGATGACCATGGCCCGCACCGGCTTGGGGTGGGCGAGGAGACCGGGCTGGACGAGGATCTCGTGATAGATGAACTCGTCGTGCTCGCTGGACTGGATGCGGCCGTCCAGGACCAAGACCTTGCCGTATGAGTGGGTCTCGAAGATCTCCATGAACTGGAACTTGGTCTGGCGCGTGGCGATGGTGCGGGCGATGGCGTGCATGTGGCCTTCGACGGGAGTGGTGGTCTCGAAGAACCACTTGTACTGCGGAGGACCCGCCATCTAGCGGCGGACGACCGGCTTGCCGATGGCGTGGGCCGGCTTGTGGGGCATGGGGACGGAGCTGAGGAAGATGCCGCGCTGGAGCTCGACGACGGAGGCCCGGGCCGCGCCGAGCTCGGCGACGAGGTGATCGGCGGCCGCCTGAGGCTGCAGCACGTCGCCGCAGGAGAACACGTCCACGGCGGCGTAGCGGTACTCCGGCCAGGTGTGGATGGCCAGGTGAGATTCGGCGATGACGACGACGCCGCTGATGCCGAACGGATTGAACTCGTGGAACACGACGTCCACGATGGTGGCCTGCGCCGCCTTGGCGGCCTCCACCATCGCCGTCTTCACCGCCTCGAGGCTGTTGATCGCGTCCGCGTCACAGTCGAAGAGCTCGAGAAGCAGGTGTCGCCCCAGTGCTTGCACTCTTTCCCTCCTCTCCGTTCGTCTCTCGCTCGCGAAAAATTCGCAAGTCTGATTTTTCTGAATGTAGGGCCATGTTTTTAGCATTGCAAGGAAAAAATGGTCTTTCCCGGCGGCTCGGCGCGGGCAAATCGCCCGCGACAGGGCCGCTCGGCGCCCGCCCAGCGCCCTCGCCGAGCGCCCGCGGAGCCTCCGGGAGGCCTCGGGAAGCCACTTTTCTCTTGCGTTCCCCTCTCGACTCGCTAACATGAGCCGAGAAAAAGTATCCGACGGCTCACGAGAAGCCGTCGCGCCGTGCACGCGATGAGCGAGGAGGGCGAGGAACGAATGGGCTGGAAACCGGTGACCAAGGCCGCGACAACCTCCGGAAGCGCTGAGGGAACGACTCCGCTCAACGCCTTCGACAACGCGCTCCTGGCTGCGGGTATCGGCAACATCAACCTCGTCAAGGTCTCGAGCATCCTGCCGCCGGAGACGGCCGTGGTGGACCTGCCCCGGCTTCGCCCCGGCGCCCTCGTGCCCACCGCCTACGCCGCCATGACCAGCGAGGTCCCGGGCGAAGTGGTGGCGGCGGCCGTGGGCTGGGCGCGGCCGGCCGATCCCACCAAGAACGGCGTCATCATGGAATTCCACGACAAGGCCACGCGAGAGGAAGCCGAGCGGGCCATCGTGCACATGCTCGCGGAAGCCTTCCGTGTCCGCGGCTGGACCATCCACGAGATGCAGGTCTGCGCCGCGGAGCACCGTGTCGAGCGCACGGGCTGCGCCCTGGCCGCCGTGACGCTCCTCGCCGACGACGACGTCGTCTAGCCGGGTGAGCCGCCGGACGTCGCGGGGCGTGGGCCCCGCCGTCCGAGGCGAGCGTCCCACGTGAAGCCCGCCGACCCGAGGTTCATCGCCTGCCGGGCGCCCCATCCGGACGCTCGAATCGTCCTCTTCGGCATCCCGTTCGAAGGCACCGTGAATCTCCGCACGGGCGCCGATCACGGTCCCCGCGATCTCCGCGTCGCCTCGGATTCCATCGAGACGTACTCCCCCTTCCTCGAGCGTGACCTGGACGATCTCGGCATCGCCGACCTGGGAGACTGCGAGCTGGGAACGGGCAGCCCGCGCGCCCAGCTGGACCGCGCCCGCGACGAGATCCGCGCCTTCTGGCGGCCCCGCCTCCTCCCCGTCATGCTGGGAGGCGACCACACGGCCACGCTTCCGGTGATCGAGGTCCTGGCCCCCGCCATCCCCGAGCTGCGCATCCTCCAGCTCGACGCCCATCCGGACCTGCGCGAGGAGTTCCTGGGGGAGCGCTACAACTATGCCTCGGCCATGGCCCGGGTCATGGACGTGGTGGCGCCGGAGCGCGTCTACCAGGTGGGAATGCGGACAGGCGCCCGCGAGGAATACCGGCGCAAGACGCCGCATCTCTACCCCGCGCACGCCGTCCACCCGGTCGAGGCCGTCCGGAGCCTGCTCCCCGAGCTCCGCCGTCACCCTCTCTACGTCACCATCGACGTGGATGTCCTCGACCCCTCTGAGGCCCCGGGCACCGGCGCCCCTGAGCCCTGTGGGCTCACCGCCTCCGAGCTGATCGCCATCATCCGGTTGCTCGAGCCCTGCCCCATCGTGGGCACCGACCTCATGGAAGTGGCCCAGGCCTTCGACGCCTCGATCCTTCGCGAGGCGATTCTCACGTGGTGGGGCGCATGCTGAGAACGGACAGCAAGGCCCAGTACTCCGCGCCGCGCTACTACGAGATCGCCTTCGACATGAACCGCAAGCAGGAGGTGGATTTTCTCGTCCACTGCTTTCGTCGCTATGCGAAGCGCCCCGTCGCGACCGTGCTGGACATCGCCTGCGGCACCGGTCCGCACTTGATCCGCTTGGGGCGACGGGGCTATCGCATGTCCGGCCTCGACCTCTCCCCGGAAAACATCAGCTTTCTCCGGGAACGCGCCGCCGAGGAGGGTCTGGACGTGGGCCTGCACGTCGCCGACATGACGCGCTTCCGGCTGCCCACGGCCGTGGACGCCGCGATCTGCATGCAGGACTCCCAGGGCCACCTCCTCACCAACGAGGCGCTGCTCGCTCATCTCCGCGCGGTGGCGCGGGCCGTGCGGAAGGGCGGGCTCTACATCTTCGATCGCTACATGTGCTCCTCGTGGACCGATCCCGCGCGGCGCTGGTCCTGGACTCGACGGCGCGGGCGGGCCACCGTGCGGGCGACCTTCGAGGCCCTCAAGGACTTGAATCCCGTGACCCAGACCTTCTTCGAGGACATGGAGCTGGAGGCCGAGGAAGACGGCCGACGCCACGTCTACCGCCAGCGTCATGCCTCGCGGATGGTCTTCCCTCAGGAGCTGCGGGCCCTCGTCGAGCTGGCGGGTGGCTTCGAGTTCGTGGAGTGGTTCTACGGCTTCAAGCCGCACCTCAAGCTCGATCGGGCGCACCACCCGCTCCTCATGGTCGTCGTCCTGAGGAAGCGCTAGCACATTGCCCCCCTCATTTATTCAGCCCTCGCCTCAGGGCTTGCCCTTCAGCTCGAACTGCGGCCAAGGCTCCCTCTCCCCTCTGGGGAGAGGGGCGCAGTTCGAGCCGAGACGCCCGTCTCGGGTGACGAGGTGAGGGCTGAGTAGACTTAGGGGCGACGGCGAGCGACTGTGCCCACGTTAGTTCTCAAACGCGGAGCCGAGCAGCGGATCAAGGCCGGCCACCCGTGGATCTACCGCACCCAGGTCGCCGATCTCACGGGCAGGTGGAAGGCTGAGGAGGCCGTCGAGATCGTGGACTGGTCCCGCCGCTTCCTCGGCCGCGGCTTTTACAACCCGCGCCCGTCGCTCTGCTGTCGGCTGCTGACCCGCCGCGACGAGCCCGTGGACGCCGGATTCTTCCACCGACGTTTGCGGGAGGCCTTCGAATACCGCCGGGAAGCGGGGCTGGCCTCGGACGCCTATCGCCTGGTGTGGAGCGAGGCCGATGGTCTCCCCGGTCTCGTGGTGGATCGGTATGGCGCGGTCAGCGTCGTCCAGTGCCTCACCCTCGGCATGTCGAGGGCCGCCCCGGCCATCGCCGACGGGCTCCATCGCCTCTTTCCCGAGGGCCGCGTCCACCGGTCGGATGACGCGACGGCGGCGCGGCTCGAAGGGTTCGAAGCTCAGCACGACCCCTCGGGCGAGGAGCTCGTCGTGACCGAGGGTGGCTGCCGCTTCGCAGTCACGCCGGGCGCCGGTCACAAGACCGGGCTCTACCTGGACCAGAGCGAGAACCGCGCCCTCTTCGCCCACCACGCGCGAGGCCGCCGGATCCTCGACGGCTTCTGCTATGCGGGCGCCTTCGCCTGCCACGCCCTCACCGGAGGATCCGGGCGGGCGCTTCTCCTCGATTCCTCGGCCGACGCGCTTGCCCTCGCGCGGCGCAACCTCGAGCTCAATGGGCTGAGCGCCCGGGCCGAGATCCGAGAGGGTAATGCCTTCGATCTCCTGCGGGGCCTCGAGGGAGCAGGCGAGCGCTTCGGAGCCGTCGTCCTCGATCCCCCGCCCTTCACGCGGCGCAAGGACTCACTGGCCGCGGCGACGCGTGGCTACAAGGAGATCAACATCCGGGGGCTCCGCCTGCTCGAGCCCGGCGGCGTGCTCGCGACCTTCTCGTGCTCGCACCATGTCACGCCCGCGCTCTTCGAGGAGATGTGCCGGGACGCCGCGGGAGACGCCGGCGTCGCCGTCCGGGTCCTCCAGAGCCTCGGCCAGAGCCGCGATCACCCCGTCCTGCTCACCGTCCCCGAGTCGCGCTACCTCTCAGGCCTCCTCCTCGAACGAATCTCCTAGGCCTCGCGGTAGAAAATTAGGAGGAGGCCGACCAGCATCAGGCAGACGGCCCATATGCGTCCCGGAATGTTGCCTTCGGCGGGCGGGAGTCTGAGCTCGAGCCAGCGTCCCCAGCCGACCAGCATGCCCAGGATTCCCAGCGGCGCGTGGGTCACCTCGATCAGGAACTCCGACTTCAAGTTGAGCGACGCGTGCGAGTGCGTGAGGAGGAGGGCGCCGCCCACGGCGCACAGGATGGGGAAGATGAGGGCCGCGCGCGGAGCGCGGATGCGTCCGGTGCGCACCATCCACTCGAAGGTGCCGAAGCCCAGCACGAGCAGGACGAAGACGCGATGCTGCAAGACCTCCGGGTACTGCATGCTCTCCCAGAAGCCGAGAGGGCCGAGCGGCCAGGCCCCGGGGTCGTTGCGCACGAGGAGGAACGCGGCCAGGCCGAAGAAGACGAGCGGCCAGTGTCGCGCCCAGGGCGCCCATCCCGTGCGGTGCAGGACGGCCAGGAGCCCCATGGCGAGCACGAAGAGTCCCGCGAAGTGATGGTTGTACTCGGACCACGCGCGATCCTCGGCCGTGCGCGGCGCGTTCCGGTCCTCCACGGGCATCTCCTCGATGCGCGGTGACGTGAAGGAGGGCAGGCGCGGCGTGAACACGTCGCCGACCTCGGCGGGGGTGGCGCGGTCGGCGACCACGTCCACGGCCGGAGGCAGCGAGGTCAGGGAGGCCGCGGCGAAGAGCACGGTGATCCCGAGCCCCAGCTCGACCTCGATGAAGCGGCGGAGGCGCACCCAGGACACGTCGCTCGCCGCGGGCAGCCGGCGCACCGCGAAGAAGTTGAGGGCGCCCAGGACGAGCAGGAGCCCGAGGATGGCGATCTTGGTCAGCACCATCATCCCGTACGCGGTGCCGATCACGGCATAGGGCCCGTCGACGTAGACGGCGGTGAGCCCGATGCCGCCCGCCACGAGCACGACGACGGCGCCCAAGGCCATGGACGAGAAGCGCTGGAGGAGCACGGGCGGCCACGGTCGGTCGCGCGGGCCCGCCGCCGCCACCGTGAGATGCATGAGTCCGCCCACCCACACGCTGGCCGCGTACTGGTGCACGGCGTCCATCACGAGGAGGAAGCCCTCGTACTGGAGCCGGGCCGCCGCGTGGCTGATGGCGGCCGCGGTGACGGCGAGGAGAATGGTCAGGCCCGCCAAGGTCGCCCACCCCGCGCGTGACTCGGTCCGGCGGCGGAGCCACAGGGCGGCCACGGTCAGCGCGACGCAGTCCAGGACGCGCAGCACGCTCGACTGGAAATACGCCGTGTGCAGGATCTCTCCGACGGGCCAGTGTCGGTCGCTCTCGAGGGCGACCTGCTGGACGCCCAGGGCCAGGAGCTGTCCCGCTGCCACGGTGGCGGCGCCGATCGAGATGAGGACGAGGGCGCGGCCGACGAGGCCGGCGAGCTCGGGGCGCTGGCGGGCGGCCGGCCTCAAGACGAGAAGCGCGAAGCAGACCCCGCCGATGGCCGCGGCCTGGCCGCAGAGGGCGAGCCCGCGAAGAATGACGTCGAGAAAGCCGGCCACGGACGCTTAGCGCCGTCCGGGACGGTCGGCCCAGAGCCGGACCAGGACGAAGAGCGGCGTGCCGATGGCCACGGGGAAGAGAAACCAGGCGGCCTGACCGAAGGCGGCCAGCACGATCACGACGTAGATGAAGTCACGATGGGCGAGCGCATCGGCGAGCCTCGCCCCGGCCGAGCGCGGCGCGCCCGGAACGGCCGGCGTCAGCAAGTGAGGCGCCTCCGCCGTCGCCGCCAGCAGCGTGCTCGCGCACGCGACGGTTCCCAGGAGCAGCGGCCAGGCCGCCCCGACCCGCACGCTCCAGCCCAGGGCCATGCAGGAGAAGACGGCGACGTGAACGGCATTGTCGCCCCAGAAGTCGAGGGCCGCCCCGAAGCGCGACTCGTGGAACTTGAGACGCGCCAGCTCGCCGTCGCAGCCGTCCAGGATGGAGTGCAGGAGGAAGAGGGCCGCCCCCGCGAGCTGGAGCGCCGGCTCTCCGGACAGGAAGAACGGCGCCCCGGCGAGCCCGATGCAGAGGCTGACCATGGTCATGAGATTGGGAGTGACGCGGGTGCCCACCAGGCGCCTCGTCACGGCGAGCGAGATCCGCCGCTCCACGTGGCGTGACATGAAGCCCTCGCTGTCCTTGATGAGGCTCTTGAGCAGCCACCGCTCGGCCGCCGGCAAGTCGTCGGCGGACTCCAGCACGAAGCGCCCGCGCGGATCGAGCTCGCCGTCGACCTTGCCGAAGGAGATCCGGAGGGCCGTCACGAGCTCGACGGCGCTCCCGGCGGCCCGCGCCGCCTCGAACACGTCGCTCGTGCGCTCGCTCTCCACGACCACGGTGTCGGCGGAATCGACCCAGAGCGTGTCGGGCGTCAGCGGCATCTCCGCGAGACGTCGCAGCCACGACGGCTGGGGGATGACGTTGGCGGGCAGGAGAATGATCCGATGCCGTCCCGACGTGACGACGCCCTCGGCCCAGGCCGCTCCCGGCTCCGCGACGCGCACGTCACGGATCCCCGCCCGCGCCGCCGCGAGCACGGCCCGGCGGCAGAGCGACAGGCCGACGAGGACGGCATCCGGCCCGGGGACGGGCCCCGCTCCGGGCCCGGCGGGGACGATGATGAGCGACGCGCTCACGCTCGACCTCCCACGGCCGTGGCCTCGCAGGCCAGGGGTTCGCCGCCCCGCTCGCTCGACTGCCGGGCGAGCGCCACGATCTCCACGCAGAGCTCCGCCTCCGCGAGATTGCCCGCAACCTTTCCGACCGCCATGCACGCCAGGAAATCGTCGGCGACCTGGTGGAACCATTCCGGATGGTGCGAGCCGTCGGAGAGAGCGGGGGGGCAGGTGAAGCGCCTCTCGACGCCGCCGCGGCTCAGCACGACGGTGTCGCCCATCAGCTCGATGCGGCCCTCCGTCCCTTCCAGCTCCACGCGGTTCCCGCGCTCGTCGGCCGCCCAGGTCAGCAGAATGTCCACGGTCGCCTCGGGGAAGGCGAGCCGCACGGCCGCCGTGTCCTCCACGGCGAAGGCGGCGTGGCGGCGCGTCTCGAGCCGCGCCGCCACCGTCAGGGGACGTGCGCCCATCCAGGCAGGCACGATGTACGCGACGTGCCAGCCGTGATCGGTCAGCACACCGCCTCCCGACACCGCCGGGTCCACGCGCCAGTTCTGCTCCCGGCCGTCTCCGGCCACGGCCGGGCGCGTGCGGAGCGTCTCCCAGAGAACGCTGCGCAGGGGGCCGATCTCGCCATCCCTCACCAGCTCGGTGGCGCGCCGGATCATGGGCGCGTGGTGCCAGTTGTGGACCGCGAACAGCACTCGGCCCGCCCTCGATGACGCTCCCGCCACCGCCCTGAACTCCTCTCGGGAGGACACGAGCGGCTTCTCGCACAGCACGTGAAGCCCGCGGTCGAGGGCGCGCTCGATGAGGGGGGCATGGCTCGAGGGCGGCGTGCAGATATCGACGAAGTCGAGCGGCTCGCCCTCCAGGAGCTCGTCGGGAGAATCGTACCAGCGCGCCTCGGGCAGGAGGCGCTGGCATTCGGCCCGCTGCCCCGGGCGGGCGTCCGCCGCGGCCGCGATCAGGACGTCGGGACGGTCGAGCCAGCCGGGCAGGTGCCCGTGGATGGCGACGTTGCCGAGACCGATGATCCCGCCGCGCCGCATCCTACTGGAGATTGTGCTCGCGGACGACGGCCTCCAGGGCTTCGTCGAGGATCGCGAGCCCGGCCAGAGCGGCCTCTTCGCTGATCATGAGGGGCGGGTTGATGCGCACGGTGGCCGAGTAGGTCATGGCCGCCAGCCCGCGACGCAGGCACTCCTGGTAGAGGGCCTGGGTGACGTCCTTGCCGAGCGGCTCCTTGGTCCGGCGATCCTTCACGAGCTCGATGCCGAGCAGGAGGCCGCGGCCCCGGACCTCCCCCACCACGCGGTGCTTCTCCTTCAGGGCCTCGAGCCGCTTGAGCATGACGGCGCCGACCCGGTCCGCGTTCTTGACGAGGTTCTCTTTCAGGATGATCTCGAGAGAGGCGAGCCCCGCCGCCGCGGCGAGCGGATTGCCGCCGTAGCTCGACGAGGACGCGCTCGGGTTCGACCAGGGCTTCTTGCTCGTCAGCTCCTCCGTCGAGACCACGGCGGAGAGAGGAAAGCCTCCGCCCACGCCCTTGCCCACCGTCATGATGTCGGGCACGACCTGATCGTGGTCGGAGCCCCACATCGAGCCCGTCCGTCCGATGCCCGTGATCATCTCGTCGCAGAGCAGGAGCGCCCCCGCTTCCTTGGCGATCTGCTGGATGGCGCGGAGGAAGCCCTCGGGCGGGACGATGTTGCCGGCGGTGCCCTGGACGGGCTCGACGATGATGGCGGCGATCTCGCCGCCCGTCTGGTGACGGATGACGTCGCGGACATAGTCGGCGCAGGCGATGCCGCAGTCGGGATATGTCAAACGGAGCGGGCAGCGATAGCAGTCCGCGTACGGCGTCAGGTACTGGCCCGGGAGAAACGGCCCCAGGTGATGCTTGAAGTCGCTGCCGAGCAGGCCGAGCACCCCGCCCGTCTTGCCGTGAAAGCCGCCCCAGAAGCCGATGACCTCGCGCTTGCCCGTGGCCGCCTTGGCGAGCCGGAGCGCGGCCTCCACGGCCTCCGCGCCCCCCGAGAACATCTGGATGCGCGTGAGCCCTTCCGGGGTCAGGGACGCGAGCATCTCGAGGAAGCGCGTCCTCGTCTCCGTGGTGAAGCTGCCGAAGGTGAGCTTCTCCACCTGCCGCTTGAGCGCCTCGACGTAGTGCGGGTGGCAGTGGCCGACCGAGCCGATGGTGATGCCCGCGATGAAATCGATGTACTCCTGCCCGTCCTCGTCGATGAGCGTCGAGCCCTGCCCGCGCGCCATGGCCAGGCCCGCGTAGAGGGCGAAGCCCTGCATGCCGGCGGCGGCCACGCGGCGCTCGCGCTCGACGATGGCCCGGGAGCGCGGGCCGGGCTCGCGGCGTTCTGTCATGAGGCGGACTCCCGGAAGCGCGCGGCGAGATACGCGCCGATGGTCGGCCCGGCCTCGTCGCGGAAGAGGGCAAAGCTCGGCCAGGCGTTCAGGTCGATGAGGACCAGCCCGCCGCCCGGTGTCACGATGCAGTCGCCGCCGTAGATCTCGAGGCCGAGGGCTTCCGCGGCCCGGCACACCAGCCGAGCCAGGGCGGCCTCGTCGAAGCGGTGGCCGGCGAGCCGCTGCCCCTTGTGGTAGAACCAGCGGAACCACGGCGGAGCGTCGGCGGGTGCGTCCGGGCGGCCGATGCCGTAGAACTTGACGAGGTCACCGTCGACGTGGGGCTGGATGACCGCGCGCGGGATGCCGCGCCCGGCCATCCCCTCGAGGGCCCGCGCGATCGCCGCTTGACCCTCCGCGAAGACCACGTCGCCGTCCTGGGTATTGTGCACGTCGCCCCGCTTGACCCACACGGGCACGGGCGCCGTCACGGCCTCTCCCGAGGTCGCCACCGACCGGCTCTCGATGAAGGGGACGGAGGCCTTGGCGAAGCGCGCGATCATCCGCTCGCGGTACGTGTCGAGGACGGCGGAGGGCCGATTGACCGCGACGATGCCGTCCCCCTCCCACGAGGCGAGCTCGCGCAGCACGGGCAGCCGCTCGCACATGAGGAAGATGGCGCGTGGGCGCGCGTGACCGGAGGCCCGGGCGAGCTCGTCTGGATCGCGGAGCTCGACCTGGAAGCCTCTCGCCTCCAGGCTCTTGGCGGCCAGGCGCAGGATCTCCGCGTCGTCGCTCTCGCGGCCCGGCGAGTGCGCCTCTTCCCGGAAGACGCCCCAGCAGTAAGGATCGCCCACGCGCGACCGCCTCCTATCGGCTCACGAGGGACGGGCGGCCAGCGACTCGGCCAGCGCCACGTCCTCGGCTCGGTCCACGTCCACCACGGTCTCGATCGTCTCGCCGTACATGGGCTCGCCTTCCTTGAGGAGCCAGCCCAGGTAGTCTCGCAGCCGCGCGCAGGGCGCCCCGGGCGCGAGCCGCCGGGCCCGCGCGGACACCAGGTACATGCCCGCCGTCACGAGTGCGGGCGCGGAGATCCCCAGCGCGGTGATGCGACCGCGGCCGTCTATCCTTGCCCCGAGGGGCTTCTCGTCGGCCACGAGCGGGGTCAGCCCGAGCACCGTCGTCTCCTCGGGGCGCCGCCGCGCGGCCTCGACGAATCCGGCGAAGTCCGCGGGACGGCACCACGCATCCACCGTGGAGATCAGCATGCGACCGGCGGCGGGGCCGCCCGCCACGATCGCGAAGCTCTCGAGGGAGGAGGCGGTGGTCTTGACCGTCCAGTCGAGGGTGATGTCCGGGAAACGACCACTCGCCCACTCCACGCAGTCACGCTCGCGCTCGTTGACGATGATGGAGATGCGGGCGATGCCGGCCGCGGCGAAGTTTCGGATGACCGACTCGAGGAGCGGCACCCCGGCCACGCGCACCATGGGCTTGGGCACCGGGAATCCCGCCTCACGCAGGCGACTGCCCTCACCGGCGGCGATGATGCCGCCCACAAGCGGCGGCGCGGATGTCACGGTAGCAGTCCCTCCAGCTCGCGCAGTGAACGGATCACGCGATCGCCCGGACAGCACGGCAGCCCCTGGCGGGCCGGATCCGGGGTCAGCCATACGTGCCGCATGCCTGCCGCCCGGGCCCCGGCCATGTCGCGCGCCAGGGAGTCGCCGACGAAAACCGTATCGGCAGGCTCTATCCCCAGCTCGTGCACAGCCTGGAAAAAAATGCGCGGGTCGGGCTTACTCAGCCCCACCCGTGCGGAGTCCACGATGACGCTGAAAAGCCGCGTCAATTCAGCATTATCGCATACCGTCGAGAGATTGCCATAGAAGTTGGAGACGATGCCGAGGCGGTAGCGCTCGGAGAAGCGCTCGAGCAGCGGTCGGTTGGCCTCGATCGCCGCCAGAGCCTCGGTGAGGAACCGGCCGGCCACGCGACCGGCGAGCATCGGATCGCCCGGCCGGAGCGCTTTGGCGACCCCGCCCGCGACCTGGTGGACGGTATCGTGAAAGGACAGCGTCTCGGGAACCGTTCCCACGAGGGCATCATCGGCGGCGTAGAAGACGGGATCAAAGCGATCGGGGGATACGCCCGCGCCTTCTTCGGCGAAGAGCCGGGCGAAGCGCTCCTTCCACGCCAGCCCGTCGGCATCGAGCGTGCCGCCGAAATCGAAGAGCAGCGCGGCGTTCGTGGCCGAGCTAGCCCGCGGCAACTCGCTCGACCCAGCCGGGAACGGAGGCCAGGGCCTCGTCGAGGCGCGAGGCATCCGTGCCGCCACCCTGAGCGAGATCCGGGCGCCCACCGCCCTTGCCGCCCACCATGGGCGCCACCTCTTGCACGAGCTTGCCCGCGGCGAAGCGCTTGGTCAGGTCCTTCGACACGGAGGCCACGAGGGTGACCTTGCCGTCCACCGAGGAACCGAGACAGATCACGCCCGAGCTCATGCGCTCGCGCAGGGTGTCGACCACCGAGCGCAGCCCCTCGGCGTCGAGGCCGTCCAGGCGCGCGGCGAGCACGGGCACGCCGGCGACCACGCGGGCCGAGGTCGCCAGCTCCTGGGCGCGGCCCTTGGCGAGGCGCGCCTCGAGCTGCTGGAGCTGTTTCTCGAGCTGCTTCTGCTCGTCGAGGAGCTTCTGGAGACGGCGGGGCAGCTCGAGCGGGGGGATCTTCAGAAGCCCCGCCGATTCGCGCAGGGCCTGCTCCTCGCGCCCCACGTGACGGAGCGCCGCATCCCCCGTGACCGCCTCGACGCGCCTCACCCCCGAGGCGACGGCGCCCTCGGAGACGACCTTGAAGAGCCCGATCTGCCCGGTCGCCTCCAGATGCGTGCCGCCGCACAGCTCGGTCGAGAAGTCGCCGATCCTGATGACACGCACCCGATCGCCGTACTTCTCCCCGAACAACGCCATGGCCCCGCTCTTGAGGGCCTCCGGGAGATCCATCTCGGCCGGCGTGACCACGATGTTGGCCTGGACGTTCTCGTTGACCAGGTCCTCGACCTTCTCGACCTCGCTGTCCTTCACGGCCGCGCCGTGGGAGAAATCGAACCGGAGGTGATCGGGCGCGACGAGCGAGCCCGCCTGCGCCACGTGAGTGCCCAGAATCTTCCGCAGGGCAGCGTGCAGCAGGTGCGTGCCTGTGTGGTGCAGCTTGAGGCCCTGGCGCCGTCGCGACTCCACGCTGACTGCCACTTCCTCGTTCTCGCGGAGCCGGCCCTGGGTGACGCGCACGCGGTGGACGATGAGCTGACTGCCCCGGTAGTACGTGTCTTCGATCGTGCCCTGCCCGTCGCGTCCCACGATGGTTCCCGTGTCGCCCATCTGGCCGCCCGACTCGGCATAGGCAGGCGTGCGATCGAGGATGATCTCGACGGTCTGGCCCTGCCCCGCCTCGCCAAGGCGGCGGCCTTCTTCCACCATTGCCAAGACGCGCGCGGGCGAGGCGAGCTCGCTATAGCCGAGGAACTGCGGCTTGGGGAGCTGGGTGGAGAGCTGGCGGTAGACCTCGACTGACCCGTCCGCGTCGTGCGTGGTGCCGAAGGATGCACCGGCCCGGGCGCGCTCGCGCTGGGCTTCCATCTCGGCCTCGAACTGCTGGAGCGCTTCTGGAGGCACCGACCAGCCCGCGTCCTGAAAGACCTCCTGGGCGAGATCCGTGGGGAAGCCGTGGGTGTCGTAGAGCGTGAACAGGAATTTGCCGTCGACGACTTTCCGCCTGTCGCCGCCGTGGCTGTCGAGGTACTCGCGGATCTTGGCCATGCCGAGATCGAGCGTCTCCGCGAAGCGCTCCTCTTCCTGCCTGACCACGTCGATCACGCGCCCGTGAGATTCGACGATCTCCGGATAGGCGGCGCCCATGATCTCCACGACGGTCTTGGTCACGTCCCAGAGGAACGGCTCGGCCAGGCCGAGCATGCGGCCGTGACGCATGGCCCGGCGCATGATCCGCCGCAGGACATAGCCGCGCCACTCGTTGGACGGGGTGACGCCGTCCGTGATGAGAAACGCCGCCGTCCGCGAGTGATCGGCGATCACCTGCATCGACACGTCGTGCTCGATGCTGGCTCCGTAGGCGATCTTCGAGAGACGCTCGACGTGGCCGATGAGCGGCCGAAACAGGTCGGTGTCGTAGTCCGACATCTTGCCCTGCATGATGGCCGCGAGGCGCTCCAGCCCCATGCCCGTGTCGATCGAAGGCTTGGGCAGCGGCGTCATCTTGCCCGAGGCATCCCGATTGAACTGCATGAAGACGAGGTTCCAGATCTCGAGCCACCGGTCGCATTCGCAGGCGGGCCCGAGACACTTCCCTCCCGCCTGCTCCTCGGCGCAGGGAAGATGGTCACCCTGGTGGAAGTGCATCTCCGAGCAGGGCCCGCAGGGGCCGGTGTCGCCCATGGCCCAGAAATTGTCCTTCTCTCCGAGGCGCAGGATGCGATCGTCGCTCAGCCCGGCGATGCTCTTCCAGAGCTGGAACGCGTCGTCGTCATCGGTGAAGACGGTCGCCTTGAGGCGCTCCTTGGGCAGTCCCCACTTCTCGGTGAGGAGGTCCCAGCAGTACTCGATCGCCTCCTTCTTGAAGTAGTCCCCGAAGGAGAAGTTGCCGAGCATCTCGAAGAAGGTGTGATGCCGGGCGGTGCGGCCCACGTTCTCGAGGTCGTTGTGCTTGCCCCCCGCCCGCACGCACTTCTGAGCGGACACGGCCCGGCGATAGTCCCGCTTCTCCTCGCCGAGGAACACACCCTTGAACTGGTTCATGCCCGCGTTGGTGAAGAGCAGGGTGGGGTCGTCGCCGGGCACGAGCGGGGAGGAGCGCACGATCGTGTGCCCCCGCTCGCGGAAGTAGTCGAGGAAGCTCTGGCGCAGCTCGGTGCCCGTCATGGTCATGACGACATTATACCGGGGGTCAGTCGGCGGGGGCGTCCCCGTCGGGCCGCGCGCCCGTGAGCGTGGCAACCGTTCGCATGACCATGCCGGGCGGGTAGCCACGCCGCAGGAGATAGTCGCGCAGACGCGGCGCCGCGCGCTCGCGGGCCGCGCGGAGCAGGGCGGGCAGCCGGCGGCGGCCGGCCTCGAGGCAGCGCTCGGCCTCGGCGACCTCGACGAAGGCGGCCTCGACGGCCAGACCCGCCACGGCGCGCGGGATGCCCTTCTGGCCCAGCTCCTGGCGGAGGCGACGGCTGCCCACCTGCCGGCCGCGGGCTCGCGTTTCCGCCCAGAAGCGCGCGAAGGCCTCGTCGTCGACGTAACCGCGGGTCTGGAGCTCGTCCACCACGGCGCGAGCGATCTCCGCCGACGCCCCCCGACGCCGGAGCCGCCGGCTCAGCTCGCGCGCGCTCCAGGCCTTCATGGCCAGAAGCTCGAAGGCCGCCAGCTTGGCGGCCTTCGCGTCCAGCTCCCGGGGCTCTCGAGGCGCGCGCGCGCCGCGGCCTCGCGGCGGCATCAGCCCTTCTTGAAGATACCCGGGCGGGTGACCGAGGGGGCGCCGACGAACCCGGCGTTGGAGGAATCCCAGGTCATCTCACCGGTGGAGAAGATGCCCTTGACCTTGAGGTCGAAGTCGTCCGGGTTGGTGGCGGCGTCGCGCGCCGTCTCGTACGTCACCAGCTCCTCGCGATAGAGGCCGAGGAGGGACTGGTCGAAGGTCTGCATGCCGTACTGGGCCTGCCCGGCCGCGATGACCGTGGGGATCTGCGCCGTCTTGACCTTTTCACGGATGGATTCCCGGACGAGCCCCGTCATGATCATGACCTCGACGGCGGGCACGCGCCCCTTGCCGTCGGCGCGCACGACCAGACGCTGGGAGACCACGCCCTGGACGACCGCGGAGAGCTGGGCCCGGATCTGGTCCTCCTGGTGGGGCGGGAAGATCGAGATGATCCGGTTGATGGTCTCCGTCGCGTTCAAGGTGTGGAGGGTCGAGAGCACGAGGTGGCCCGTCTCCGCGGCGTGCAGGGCCACTTCCATGGTCTCCGCGTCGCGCATCTCACCGACCAGGATGATGTCCGGGTCCTGACGGAGGGCGGCGCGCAGGGCCTGGGCGAAGCTCGTGGAGTCCTGCCCGATCTCGCGCTGGCTGATCACGCACTTCTTGTCCCCGTGCACGAACTCGACGGGATCCTCGATGGTGACGATATGGTCGTTGCGGGTCCGGTTCATGAAGTCGAGCATGGCGGCGAGCGTGGTGGACTTGCCGGAGCCGGTGATGCCGGTGACGAGGATCATGCCGCGGCGCTCGAGGCAGAGCCGCTCGAGGACCTTGGGCAGGTGCAGGTCCTCGAAGGGCGGAATGTGCTCGGGAATGTGGCGCAGGACGGCGCGGACGTCCCCCTGGCAGAGGAAGACGTTGATGCGGAAGCGGCCGATGCCGGGCACGGTGTGGGCGAGGTCCATCTCCTCGCCTTCCATGAGGGCGTTGTAGCGGATCTCTCCCAGGAGGGTCATGGCCGTCTTGCGCATGAAGTCGCGCGAGACCGACGCCAGGTCGTCCTGCACTTCGAGGTGACCGTGCACGCGCACGATGGGCCGCGAGCCCGATTTCAAGTGCAGGTCGGAGGCGCTGCGCTTCACGCACTCCGTCAAGAGCTGATGGAAGTCCATGATCGCTCCTACTTGGTGACCTTCTCGGGCGGCGCCGGGGCCGGGGCGTTCCCGACCGGCTTGAGACCCAGCGCGGCCCGCACCTTGACCTCGAGATCCGCCAGAACCTTGGGGTTGTCCTTGAGGTACTTCTTCGCGTTCTCCCGCCCTTGCCCGATCCGCTCCGTCTTGTACGTGTGCCAGGTGCCGGACTTCTCCACGAGGTTCTGCTCGACGGCGGCGTCGAGGACCGAGCCTTCCTTCGAGATGCCCTCGCCGTAGATGACGTCGAACTCGGCTTCGCGGAAAGGCGGCGAGAGCTTGTTCTTGACCACCTTGACCTTGGTGTGGACGCCGATCGACTCCGTGCCGTTCTTGATCGCCTCCTGCCGGCGGATGTCGAGACGGATGGAGGAATAGAACTTGAGAGCGCGACCGCCCGTCGTGGTTTCGGGTGAATTGTGGACGATCACACCGTCCACGAGGTAGGTGTGATTGCCCTCGATTTCCAGATCGAACCGGTGTGTCGAGCGGGTGACGGGCTTTACGTACCGCTTCAGGATACGGGCCGGCACGGCGCGCAGGTAGGCACGTGCGGTCAGGGGTGCGACGGACTCCTCGAGCGCGGGCTGCCACTCGAACCGGCCTCGCTCACTCGGATGGAGCTTGAAGTCCATCGAGGGGTGCACGTATGGCGCGATCATGCGGTGGAACGTGGCCGTCTGCTCCGAAGAGAGCCAGAAGCCCCGCCCGTCATCCCGTGGGCACCCGATGCCAAGGCGCTCGAAGAGCCCCGCCACGCGAGCGCGGGATTCGCCCTGGAGGGCCGTGTTGTAGAGCACCGCCTTACCCTTGCCCCAGCGCGCATACGATCCCATGAACGACCCATCATCGGCGTACCAGACAGCCAATCCGCGAATATCGAGCCGATCAAGAGCCGCCGCTCGAGCGACGCGCTCCCGGCCTACCCCGTAGTAGTGCGACCGCAAGTCGGCAAGCGCCGGCATGGCCAGGGTGTCGAAACCGAATCCATTGCCCGTACGCCGGATAGCACTAGAGAAGGGCGCCAGCATCGAATGCTTCCAGCGGAGATAGTCCTTCTGCTCTTCACTGTGGCCTACGCGAAACGACGCGACGTGCGTGCCAACCTTGCGGAGGGAACCGTCCCCGAAGGTACCGCCGAGGACCACCTGCCATTGATCGGGCGTCAGATCGTAGTCGCGCACCGAGACCAGCACCTCGTCACCAACCTCTAGATCTCCGGCCGTCGTCGGTCCGTTGGGAGTGAAGATGACGTGGTTTTCCGTTGCCCCGAAACGGCGACGGCCGGACCGACCTCCTTCCACTTCGAACTGGATGAATTGATCGGCACGACCATTGTCGAACCAGTTCACGATCCGGCGCGGCTCGATGCGACCCGTTCGGGAATCGTAGGACAGGACCTCTACTTCTCGCCGCTGGTTCACGAGCTTGCCAATCTTCTCCGTGCTCCCATCGGCCAGGACCACTCGGGTGGTGTAGTGGAAGCACCCGAACATGACGCCTATCTTCTCGCGGATCTGGTTGATGAAAATCACCGCCCCGCCCGAGCGCGCGATGGCAGCGGTGAGCTTGCGCAGGGCCTGCGACATGAGGCGCGCCTGCAGCCCCGGGAGCGAGTCGCCCATGTCGCCGTCGAGCTCGGCGCGCGGCACGAGGGCCGCCACCGAGTCGATCACGATGACGTCGACGGCGTTCGAGCGCACGAGCGTCTCGGCGATCTCGAGGGCCTGCTCGCCCGTGTCGGGCTGGGAGATGAGCAACTCGTCGGTGTTGACGCCGAGATTCTTCGCGTAGATGGGATCGAGGGCGTGCTCGGCGTCGATGAAGGCGGCGGTCCCGCCCCCATGCTGCGCCTCGGCGATGATGTGCAGGGCCAGCGTCGTCTTGCCCGAGGACTCCGGGCCGTAGATCTCGGTGACGCGGCCGCGCGGGATGCCGCCGATGCCCAGCGCCACATCGAGCGAGAGCGCCCCCGTCGGGATGACCGAGATCTCGTCGATTACTCCGCCCTGACCCAGGCGCATGATGGCGCCCTTGCCGAACTGGCGGTCTATGGACGCGATGGCCAGGTCGAGGGCCTGCTTGCGATCGCTCTTCGCTACTTCTGCCATGGATGATCCTCCGGAGGCGCGCAAACGCCCGATTCGACAAGCAGTTCAATCATTCTAGAATTCGCCTCGCTCCAAAGTCAAAACAAACGGACTTCCTCTATTTGGATGGTCGCCTCACCGCTCTCCTCGCCTTCGGCTCGTCGGCAGCGTTTCGGGCTCCTCAGGCCTCATCCTGACCCACCCGGCGGCGTTGTCAATGTCCTTCATGGGATACGGAGCACCTCCAGGGCCGCTACTGGGGCCTGAGGGGCACGGCCGCGATGCCCGTATAGCGCGCGCCCGAGGGAAAGAGGTCGCTGCGCATGAGGGAAATGGCCTCCACGGTCATCGTCCCGAAGCTCAGCGTGGCCCCCCGGACCAGGCTGGCGCGGGTCTCGGCCATCCCCTCCCGCCGAGAGCGGCGCTCGTCCACGATGCGGCCGATGGTGACATGCGCCTGCCAGGCCCGCGCTTCGAGCGGGAAGCCGTGGGTCTCGAGCGCTCGCGCCACGCGCGACTGGAGCTCGCGCACCTCGGGGCTGCCCTCGGCGATGCCGACCCAGAGCGTGCGCGGATGCTCGAGGCCCGGAAAGGCGCCCAGCCCGCGAAGTCCAACGGTGAAGGGCGCGATGCCCAGGACGGCCTCCTCGAGGGCGGGCACGATCTCGGTGAGCTGCTCCTCGGTCTGATCACCCAGGAAGCGGAGTGTCACATGCAGGTTGTTCGGCGCCACCCAGGCGACCGCACGGGAAAGCGGGCGGAGCCTGTCCACCTCGGCCGAGACGGTCCGCCGCGTCTGCTCGGAGAGGAAGATGCCGACGAAGGCCCGCGGCATCAGCCCAGGAGCCGCCGGCGCAGCATGTCGAGGGCGGCCTGAGAAGATTGCCACTTGATGGCGATCCGTCCGCCCGCGAATCGATGCCGCTTGACCTCCACGCCCTCGGGTGCGGCGCACGCAATGTAGACGGTGCCCACGGGCTTCTCGGCCGTGCCTCCGTCAGGACCGGCGATGCCCGTCACCGCGAGCCCGCAGGGCGATCCGGAGATCCGGCAGATGCCGGTGACCATGGCCTCGGCCACCGGGGCGCTCACCGCGCCATGGGCTCGCAGGAGCGCTTCGGGAACACCGAGCATCTGTTCCTTCGCGCGGTTCGAGTAGACGATCACCCCGCGCTCCACCCACGCCGAGGATCCCGCGATGTTGGTCAGGCGGTGGCCGACGAGCCCGCCCGTGCACGATTCGGCCACGGAGACGGTCAGACCCCGCGCTCGCAGCAGCCGGCCGACCACGGCCTCGAGGTCCTCGTCGTCCTGGCCATAGCAGTCGAGACCAAGCGCCGCCCGCACCTCGCCTTCCACCGACCCCAGCGCGGCCTCGGCCAGCGCCCGCGTGGAGCCGCGCGCGATGAGCCGGACATGGACATCGCCCTCCACGGACACGCAGGAGACGGATACCTCGCCGTCCTTGCCCAGCCACGAGCCGAGACGCTCCTCGGCCTCGGCCGGGCCGAGCCCCGTGGTCAGGAGCACGCGCTGCACGACCACGCCATCGGCCGAGGGAGACGCGAGGGGCTTGAGAAAATTCCCCAGCAAGACCTCGAGATGCGGAGAGCCTAGAGGCAGGACCACGAGGCTCCCGCTCTTCCGGGCGAGAGACCAGCCATCCCAGCCATCGGGAGCCGACGGCAGGAGCTCGGCGCCCTTGGGCAACAGCGCGAGCCGGTCGAGCCGACGGGGCATCGCCTGCCCGCGCTGGGCGAAAGCGGCCTCGAGCAGAGTCAGCCGGCGCTCGTTGAGGACGAGCCGGGCTCCGGTGAGTCGCGCGACCAGCCTGGGCACGAGCTCGCCGGCGGAGCCGCCGGGTTGAGCGAGGACGACGATCAGCCCGCCAGCCTCGAGGGCACCGCGGAGGGCGGGCTCGATCGCCGACTCGACCTCCTCGACCACCTGCCGCGAGGCGACGGGAATGCCTTCGGCGGCGAGGACGCGCGCCACCGTCCGGGCCGCCGCATCGTCCGCGGCGCCGTCGCTGACCGTGAGCAGCCATGCCGAGCTCACCGGGGAACTCCGAAGAGCTGCCGCGCGCCCATCAGGAGGACGAGGGTGTAGGCACCGGCGATCAGGTCGTCGACCATGACGCCGAAGCCGCCGCGCAGGGCCTGGCTCTCGCGCGCGGGAAAAGGCTTCCAGATGTCGAAGAGGCGGAAGAGCAGGAAGGCCGAGATGAAGACCCCCAGGGTACGGGGCAGGAACATCACGGAGAGCATCATCCCGGCGAACTCGTCGATGACGATGATCCCGGGGTCCTTGTGGCCGGTCACCGTCTCCACGCGCTGAGCAGCCCAGATGCCCAGCAGGGTGATGATCACGAGGACCGCCAGGAACCACAGGCGCGCAAACGGGATGAACCAGAGCGCAACGGCGGCGACAAGACTGCCGGCAGTGCCGGGCGCCACGGGAGAGTACCCGGCGCCCCCGCCGCTGGCTATCGCGAAGGCCAGGCGGTCGGTCCGGCCTATCGCCTATTCTCCGACGAGCTCGTAGCCGTCCACCTCGACGATGCGGACATCAGCAAAGCGTCCGGGGCTGAGGTGAGGATCACGTAGATAGACGACGCCGTCGATCTCCGGGGCCTGCCCGGCCGTGCGCCCCTCGAAGGGGAAGGCGGAATCGGCGCTCGGGCCATCCACGAGGACCGTCTGCCGCGTCCCGAAGAGGGCCTTCTGTCGCGGCCAGGCCAGCCGGTCCTGAAGCTCCTGCACCTGGTGAGCGCGCTCCGCCATGACCTCGGGAGTGATCTGCCCCGGCAGGCCCGCCGCCGGCGTCCCCTCCTCGACGGAGTACGTGAACACGCCCAGCCGATCGAAGCCCACGTCCTCCACGAAGCCCAGGAGATTGTCGAAGGCGGCGTCCGTCTCACCCGGGAAGCCCACGAGCACGGTGGTGCGGATGGCGAGGCCCGGGATGGCCGCGCGGAACTGGGCCACGACGTCCTTCATCCGCCGCGCGGTCACGGCCCGGCGCATGGCGCGCAGGACCTCGTCGTCGCCGTGCTGCACCGGCATGTCGAGATACGGCACCACGCGCGCGCGCCGCCACTTGTCGACCAGGCGGTCGTTGACGTGCGCGGGGTGGAGGTACATGGGGCGGATCCAGGGCATGCGCGTGTCGGAGAGGGCGAGGAGGAGATCGCCGATGTCGCCGTTGCCAGGAATCTCGCGCCCGTAGGCGAGCGTGTCTTGCGAGACGAGGATGGCCTCCTGGATGCCCTGGCGCGCGAGACCCTCGACCTCGGCCACCACGTCCTGGAGCGGGCGGCTGCGATGGGCCCCGCGAAACTGAGGGATGGCGCAGAAGGTGCAGCCCATGTCACAGCCCTCGGCGATCTTCACGTAGGCGTAGGGCACGCGACCGGAGAGCAGCCTCGGCGTCCGGGCATCGTAGAGGTAGCCGGGTGGGGCGTTCGTCACCCAGTCCTGTCGCCCTTCCGCCTGGTTCACGAGCTCCACGATCCTGTGCAGCTCGGAGGTGCCGAGGATGGCGTTGACCTCGGGGATCTCCGTCAGGATCTCGCCGCCGTAGCGCTGGGTGAGACAGCCGGTGACGATGAGGGCGCGCGCCCGGCCCGTCTCCTTGACGCGCGCGAGCTCGAGGATGGTATTGACCGACTCCTCGCGGGCCCGGTCGATGAAGGCGCAGGTGTTGACGATGAGGCACTCCGCCGACCCGGGGGCGTCCGTGAGCTCATGGCCGGCCTGGGTGAGCATGCCCTGCATGAGCTCGGAGTCGACCTGGTTCTTCGGACAGCCGAGGGTGGTGAAGTGGACTTTCATGCGAGGGCTCATGATCCCATAGACCCCAGAGGCAAGCAAACTGCCTGATCGGAACAAACCTGAAGTATCTACTCAAGATTGACCGCCTTTGCTTTGATGGTCAGCCAGACCGGGCTGTCCAGATCAAGGGGGGCCAATGATCAAGCTCAGAGATGTGAAGGTTCGGCCGCAGTACCGGACGTGGGTGCGGCATCGCCTGATCGTGTTGGAGTACGCGTGGGCACACGGGCCCGCAGCCGCGGGCCGGCACTACCGAATCAGTGCTCGGACGATTCGTCGGTGGCGGAAGCGCTGGCGGAGCAGTGGCGTCGACGGGTTGGTGCCGTCCTATCCTCGGCACCGGCCGCGCCAGGTGCCGCCCGCGGCTATCGAGCTGATCCGCCACGCCCGCCAGGAGCTTGGCTACGGGGCCGCTCGTACGCGCCTCTGGTTGCAACGTGTGCATGGGATCCGGCTCGCCATGGGCACGATTCAACGGGTGTTTCGGGACATCGGGATGCCCCGCCTGCGCCGGACCCGCAAGCGGGAACCCCGCCAAATGAGGCTGTTCGAAAAGGCGGAACCGGGAGAGTCGGTGCAGGTCGACGTGAAGTACGTGCGGATCGCGGGGCGCTGGGCGTTTCAGTACACTGCCCTGGACGACTGTACGCGCTTCCGCGTCCTGCGGCTGTACCGACGTCTGCATCACGGCTCGAGTCTCGCGTTCCTCGCTGAGCTCCGGCGAGCCTTTCCGTTCCCCATCAAGCGAGTGCAGAGCGACCATGGGCAAGAGTTCTCCCTTGCCTTCGTGCTCGGGGTCGAGGCTGCCGGGATTCGACACCGATACATTCGGCCCCGGCGACCGCAGCAGAATGGCAAAGTCGAGCGGAGCCATCGGATCGACAACGAGCGCGGACGCTCTCCGAGGCTGGGAGAGCCGATACAACCACGACCGCTTCTCCCTCGCGCTCCACGGTCGCACCCCCGCCGAAAAACTTGCCGCGTTCCAGCCACCGCAGCGGGTCGCCTAGGCGCCGCATGTCTACCAGTGGCCATTCCCAAAACCCGGGGGTCAATCTTGACGAGACCCAACACCTGATCGGAACAAACCTTGACCGCCGGGGGTTGACTCGCTACCTTGTGCACCATGCTTGGACGTCGGGTGGCTCTCGTCGCCGCCTTCATGCTGTCGGCCGCCATGGTTCTGACGGCGACGCCCGTCCGCGCGCACGAGGGCCCGTCCATCGACCTGCCGGCGCCCGTAGTCGCGACGGTCGCCCCCGTCGCCTCTCCGGCGCAGCCGATCAGCTCGCCGGCGGCACCGATCTCGAACGACGTGGCGTCGCCCGTCGCCCCCCGCGTCGGCTGGCTGGCCCTTCTGGCTGCCGTGGTCATTCTCGGCGCCGCCGCCTCCAGGCGTCCTCGCTCTGCGGGCGCCCTCGCCTTCGCGCTGCTCCTCGGCATTTTCGCCTTCGAGCGGGGCGAGCATTCGGTTCACCACCTGGGTCAGACAGTTCAGGCGCACGAATGCGCCGTGGCCACCGCCGCCTCGCACACGGAGGCCGCGACCGACGATGGGTCGGGCCTGCTCGTGAGCGGGCTCGCGCCCGCCGGCCCGGCCGCCGAGGTGTCATCCCCACGTCTCACGCCCTTCTACTTCTCCGCAGAACACGGACGCGCCCCGCCCGCCCCTCTCGCCTGATCGCTCCGCCGTCGCCGTAGCGTCAGCCTCCCAACGATCAGGAAGAGGAGATTCACCATGCGCCGTATTCTCGCTCGTGCTGTCCTGTCTGTCGGCACCGTGGCCCTCGTGCTGACGGCGGCGGCGTCCGCTCATGCCCATGGCCTGGCCGGCAAGCGCTTCTTTCCATCCACCCTGACCATCGATGACCCCTTCGTGGCCGACGAGCTCTCGCTGCCGACGGTGTTCCACATCAAGGAGCCCCGCGACGGCGAGACGCCGGCGCGCCAGAACACCACCGTCTCCGGGGAGTTCTCCAAGCGGATCTTGCCCAACCTCGGCCTGACTTTCGGGGGAGACTGGACCCTCCTCGACCCTGCCGCCAATGGCAAGACCGAGAGCGGCTTCGGCAATCTCGAGCTGACGCTCAAGTACCAGTTCTTCACCAGTGCCGAGCACGAGACCATCTTCTCGGTCGCCTTCGGCTGGGAGGCAGGCGGTACCGGCCGGGCGAAGATCGGAGCGGAGTCCTTCGACGTCTTCAAGCCCGCCCTGCTCTTCGGCAAGGGCTTCGGCGACCTGCCCAACGCGCTCGCCTGGCTCAAGCCGCTCGCCGTCACCGGGATCGTCGAGGGCGTACTGCCGTCACGGAGCGGCAACAAGACATTTAGGCTCAACGACGACGGTGACCTCGAGATCGAGGTCGAGAAGAATCCGAACGTATTTCACTGGGGCTTCGCGGTCATGTACAGCCTGCCGTATCTCCAGGCCTTCGTGAAGGACATAGGGCTCCCGGTCATCCTCAATCGCCTGATCCCGCTCGTGGAAATCGATATCAACAGCCCGCTGGATCGCGGCTTCGCCGGCAAGACCACGGGCACCGTCAATCCCGGCATCATCTGGGCGGGCAAATACTTTCAGCTCGGCCTCGAGGCCGTGATCCCCATCAATGAGCGCACGGGGAAGAACGTGGGCTTCCGCGCCCAGATCCACTTCTTCCTCGACGACATCTTCCCGAATACGGTCGGCCGACCGCTCTTCGGAAGCCGATGAAGGGCGCGCGCCTCCTCCTCGCGATCTGGGCACTCGCCGTGGCGGGCCCCGCCTGGGGCCATGCCTTCTTGGAGCGGGCCGAGCCGCGCGTGGGCAGCACGGTCAAGGCCGCGCCCACCCAGGTGCGCGCCTGGTTCACCCAGAACCTCGAGCCCGCCTTCAGCACCCTCGAGGTCGTGAATGAGCGGGGCGAACGGGTGGACCAGGGTGTGACTCGGCCCGACCCGGGCAATCCCGCCGCGCTGCAGATCGCGCTCAAGCCCATCGGGGCCGGGACGTATCAAGTCAAGTGGCGGGTCCTCTCGGTAGACACCCATGTCACCGAGGGGGACTTCACGTTCAAGGTGCACCCGTAGAGGGCAACTGATTTCGGCCCGAAGAGCCACCCTCTCCCCCCAAGAGTGAGGGGGAGAGGGTGGGTAACGAGAGAGGGCTAGCCGCCGAACTTGTCGGGGAACTGCTTGACGATGGCTTCGGCGAGCGGGTCGGCGATCATCTGCATGTGCCCGGCCGCCGTCCGCAGCGTGGCGAAGGTCTTCGCCTGGTCCTTGGAGGCCTGGGCGTCGATGACCGCTTTGAGCGTCACCACGTGGTGCTTGACGAGGTCGGCGACCACGCTCTTGGGCAGATTCGGGTTGGCCGACTGCAGGAACGCCCCGAAGTCCTGCGTGTAGCCGATGAGGTCGGCCACGGCCTTGTCCTGCTTGGCCTTGTCGTTGCTGGCCACGCCCACCGTGTAGTCCACCACCATGCCGATGTGCTTTCTCCACAGGGGCAGGAACGCATCCTCGGCGCCCTGGCCGTACACGCTGCCGATGGCCTTCGAGATCGCGATGGAGTTGGCATCGAGGGCGCCGGCCGCGGCCTTGAACTCGGCCTCGCGCCTCCCGAGGGCGGCCCCCGTCGCCGCCGCCGCCAGGTAGATGTGCTCCTGGAAGAGCATGTTGAGCCCAGAGCGCAGGCCGGCTGCCTTGGTGCTCGAGGTCGCCATGGCGATCATGGCATGGCCCGACTGCGCCTGGGCGGGATCGAAGTAGGGGCCCGCCGACAGGGTGAGAACGGCCGCCACGAGGGCGGCGCCGACCAGCTTCCCGAACGTGTGTGTCATGGACTTCCTCCTTTGGTGAGCTACTTGACGTGGATCTCGCCGCGCATCGACCGGTGCCGCTCGCAGAAGTACGGATACACCCCGCGCTGGGTCAGCTCGACGGTGGCCGTGGCCCCCTTGCCGACGAGCGGGTGGCTGAACTTGCCGTCGCGGCTCTCGGGCGTGCCGGACGTGATGGTGTGGGTGATGTCGTCCTGGTTGGTGAAGGTGACCTTGCTCCCCGCCGCCACCTCGATGGGCGTCGGCTTGAACTGGAAGGTCTGGACCGTCACGCCCGGCGGCGACTGCGCCGCCGCGCTGCCCGCGCCCAGCGCGAGCGCCACCGCCGCCACCACCATCGTGCCTTGCCACCGCGTGCCCATCGTTGCCTCCTCCGTTGTCCGGATCGTGGACTCACCCAGGACCTACGGAGGTGGGCGCGTGGTGGATTGGTGGCTAGCTGGCCAGCCGAGAGCACGCCACGAAGAGAGACAATGGTTACGAATGAAGAGGTGTAACTGGATCTACACGCGACGGCAGGCTATTGCGGGCGGCTCAAAAAGGTCCAGATGCGAGCACGTTGAGTGGGTGCCGCCGCCCTCGCCGCACTCCCGCAGATGGGCCTTTTTCAGCCGCCTGCTAGTTCGAGCGATAGTTGGTGAACTGAAGGGCGATGCCCAGATCCTTCGATTTGACGAGGGCAATGACGGCCTGGAGATCGTCGCGGTTCTTGCCCGAGACGCGCACCTGCTTTTCCTGGATGGAGGCTTGCACCCGGATCTTGGAGTCCTTGATGAGGCGCACGATCTCCTTGGCCTTCTCCATGGGAATGCCGTCCTGGAGGGTGATGCGCTGGCGTACCGTCCCCCCCGCCGCCGCCTCGGGATCCTTGACGGTCAGCGCCTTGAGGTCGACGCCGCGCCGGTGGAGCTTGGACTGGAGAATGTCGAGGACGGCCTTGAGCTTCATGTCGTCGGCCGAGGTGAGCACGAGGTCCA
>WNGK01001177.1_pt1 | contig 40802 bp, 36 predicted proteins | sample 5400601 | NCBI WGS metagenome assembly WNGK01 (sample SAMN13153376, study PRJNA577476) | soil metagenome | isolation source: 60 cm soil or saprolite under Garry oak tree replicate 1 | place: USA:California | collected 2016-06-15 | reverse complement strand
TTTCAAGAGCAGCGTTGACAATATCTTCCAGCTTCGCCGGAATAGCGGGGTTTAGTGCTGTGGGAGATACCGGAACCCGATTCAAGATGGCTTCGACGACTAACCCTGAGGTATCGCCTCGGAACGGCAACGTCCCAGTGGCCATCTCGTAGAGCACTACGCCGAAGGAAAACAGGTCAGTCCTGGCATCGAGCTCCTTCCCCGCGATCTGCTCCGGCGACATATATGCGATCGTGCCCAAAACCGCTCCGGGTTCGGTCGGCCCCTGCGTGATCGTCGGGGCATTGAAACCTTCGCTCGTCGGATGTAGCTTGCCTGCGAGTTTTGCCAGGCCGAAGTCAAGAACTTTTGCCTGACCGCTCTTCGTCACAAAGATGTTTGCAGATTTGATATCGCGATGCACAATTCCTTTGGCGTGTGCCGCGGCGAGAGCGTCGGCGATCTGAATGCTTAAATCGAGAACGGTTTCGAGATCCAGCGGCTTTCCGGAGATCGCGGTCTTAAGCGTCCGCCCTTCAAGCATTTCCATCGCGATGAAATGACGACTCTCAGCTTCGTCAATCTCGTAAACTGTGCAGATATTCGGATGGTTCAGCGCGGAAGCAGAGCGCGCCTCACGACGAAATCGCTGAAGCGACTGCGGGTCTTCGGCGAGTTCTTCGGGAAGAAACTTCAGCGCAACGCGACGGCCCAGCTTCAGGTCTTCAGCTTCGTAAACCACGCCCATGCCGCCACCGCCGATCTTGCCCAGAATGCGGTAGTGGCCGATCACGGTTTCGGCCAAGCCCGATTCTGGATTTAAAGATCGAGAGGTACGTGGTCGAAGTGGAGACGCGCCCGCGTCAGCAAATGCCGGCGTCTCGATGAAGCCCCCGGCTTCAGTGTGATGGGCCAACAGCGATTCCACTTCGCGGCGGAGGTCTTCGTCTCCGGCACACGACTGCCGGACAAGCTCGCCTCGCCGGCTTTCTTCCACTTGCAGGGCAGCGTGAAAGATTTGTTCGACTCGTCCCCAACGTTCACGCTCCATCGGGTTTCTCTCCGCTCAGTTCCCGCAGCAGCCAGGCCTTGGCTAGCCGCCAATCCCGCATCACAGTTTCGGGCGAAACCTTCAACACCTCCGCGGTTTCCTCCACGCTCAGGCCTCCAAAAAAGCGCATCTCGACCACCTGGCTCTTACGCTCGTCCACCTTCGCGAGCTAATTCAGAGCGTCATCCACGGCGACCAAATCGGCACTCGCCTCAGGGGCGACCACTAGAGCCACATCTAGCAAGACCGGTTGCGCTCCGCTGCCACGTTTGTGCGACTGCCTGGCCCGGGCCTGGTCGGTGAGAATGCGCCGCATCTGCCGCGCGCACAGGGCAAAGAAATGCGCGCGGTTCTGCCAGTCGATCAGCTTCACGTCGGAGAGGCGCAGGTAGAGCTCATTGATCAGCGCCGTAGTTTGCAGAGTGTGGCCGTCACGTTCCCGCGCCATGCAGCGCTTCGCCGCTAGATGCAGCTCTCGGTAAACCTGAGGAGTTAGCTTCTCCAGAGCACGTTCATCGCCCTGGCGCCATGCCTGAAGCAGTTCCGTAATCTCGTGTCCGAGGGCCTCAGTCATCCAAAGCCTCCGCACCGCAAGGGGGGAAGTCCAGGGGCGGTTACAGGAAACATTAGCACACCGGTCGCAAGTTTCAGTCCTGTGAGCCCGAGGGCAGAAATCCTTCTTCCTTGGTTACAGGTTTTCGCCGTAGTTCTCGCTATAGGAGGTGAGAGGCAAGAAAAAAACAGGCGCGGCCAGCTCGAAAAAACTAGCTACCGTGACCAAAATTCAAAGGAGAAAGTCATGACCACGCGAATCGGGACTGGGCTTGGATCCATTCTGTTGCTGATGGCCGCAATGGCTTCGGCTCAGACCGTACAGCGAGTGACGGTCACCGTACCGTTCTCGTTTGTTGCCGGAAGCCACAACCTGCCTGCCGGCGATTACACCATCGAACTCAACCGTGAGAAGGACACGATGATCCTTCGTTCAGAAGACCGCTCCGGGAACAATGTCGTGATGTTGGCGAGAAACAGCGAGCGGGCTGCGAACCCGGGCCAGAGTTACGCGATTTTCCAGCGCTACGGTTCGCAGTACTTTCTGGCCGAGGTGTGGAGACAAGGTGCCGGCCAGACCCTCATTCCGGGAAAACTGGAACGAGAACTGGCGAGCAAGCACTCCAATGTTGAAGTGGCCAGAGTCGAAGCTCGACTCTCGCCTCGGTAAAGAAAATCGAAGAATTCCGGGCGGTATTGCGTTTAGCCATTCCGCCCGGAGTTTCTTAATTTGATTCGCGCTTTAGGCTTCTGCGCTCGTGGTTGGTGAGACGGCCATCGGGAATCAGCTGCAGTGGTTAATTTTCCCCGGGAATTCCCAAACTGACACATTACTCGGCAATGCGGTGAGCATTCCTGACGGCTTGGCGATTTATTCCCGAGCGACAATCCAGGAGTTATCGCGTGCAAATTACGTAATTGAAGGCCGAGTTGTCGCGGCCGATCTGCGCATTCGGATGATCGCTCCGCCAACAACGATCGCGACCCAATCAGCGAATTGCCATGGCAGCGACCCCACAAATAAAGGTCGTCCCCAGGCCACCGACGCCAAAATTGCCACCCCAAATAACGCGCCAAGAACGAGACTTAGCATCATCGTAGCAACCATCTCCCTTCCCTTGGCCGCCAACGCGACCACACACCCAACGAACATCGACGCGATGACATGTCCCGTCGCAATCCCGTAGGTCGCAAAGAATACATAGGCGTCGAAATGATGATCGAAAACCTGGTATCTCTCAAGAACAGCAAATATCGCCCGCTCGGGCAACCCAGAGACAAACCTCAGCAGTAAAAACCCTCCGACTACGACGGCAGTCGTCGACCACGGGGCGACACGGAATCCGGTACCGGCGAGATGTGCGATGGTCTTCACCGCCTGTCGCCAGTACCACCTTCGGGCGAAGGCAACCCCCGATTTCGACGCGAGATAGGAGAATTCCTCAAGCAGGTCCCCTAGGATCGATTCTCCTTCTTCAGCGGGAGTGAATAGATTGACGAGCCAGGTGGCCATGCGTGGCGGCTGAATGAAATAGGCCTGGGATGTCATGAGTAGCTCCGGATGAGGTCGAGGCCTTCGGTCATGCTCTGGAGTGCGCGTTGGGTGCGGTTCACAGCTGCCACTCCCTTGGCTGTGACACGAAAGAAGCGCTTCGAACGTCCGCCACGTTCTGGCGTGGGATCGCCGCGGTGGGACTTGACGTACCCTTTCATCTCCAGACGGTCAAGGGTGGCATAGACGGCGCCGATGGACACTTCACGTTTGGTGCGGAATTCGATCTCCTGCCGCACGGTGACTCCATAGGCCCGATCAGCTAACCGAAGAAGTGCCAGAACAATGATGTGCTCGAATTCGCCGAGGGAATCGCGACCAGGCATTATCTATACAATATAGAATAAATCTTTGTGGGGCAAATGATCCGATCCTCAGATTTACTACTCGCGCAGATGACTGGGAGTCCGCTCTGGGCACTTCTTGCCGATTTGCGGCCGGATGACGGGCGCCTCAGAAACGAATCCCCATACTTCGCCCGGCTATATCCGGGTCGCTGCCGACGAGCCCGGATGGTGCCTGCCTTATAATAGAAAGATTCGGCAGCTCTCCCGGAGTCGTCTGACGACCTCCAGTCGCGGGAATCGCCTCTGATCGACCGCTGCCAGCCCTGAAGTGATGTCCCAATTGGTATCCAACGACAGCATTCTCGTGCGTGGCGCGCGTGTCCACAACCTCAAGAACATCGACTTTGAGATTCCCCACAACGCGCTGACGGTCGTGACCGGGGTCTCGGGATCGGGCAAGTCTTCGCTTGCCTTCGACACCATATACGCCGAAGGGCAGCGGCGCTATGTGGAATCGCTGTCTGCCTATGCAAGACAGTTTCTCGAACGGATTGAGAAGCCCGATGTCGACCATATCGAGGGCATTGCGCCCGCCGTTGCCATCCGGCAGAAGAACACCACGCGAAACCCCAGGTCTACGGTCGGGACCGCGACTGAAATCTACGACTATCTGCGGCTGCTGTTTGCACGGGTTGGGCGCACCTACTGCATGCAATGCGGCATGGAGGTCAAGAGAGATACAGTTGATGAAGTCGCCGAAGCTCTGCTCGCGCTTGGCGAAGGCACTCGGCTGAATGTGCTCTTCCCGCTGCAAGCGCGAACAACTGAACCCTCAGCGGCTGAAGCCGCCAATCACGATGGGGCACTTATTGGCACGACTGGAAGTCGTGCCCTTCCCAAACGCGCGGATTCTCCTCAATCCACAACGGGACACAAGAAGCGGAAAAGCAGCTCCGAGAATGCGTCGCTCGAGGCGATCAAAGCTCGGTTGTTCGAATTGCGGCAGCGCGGTTTCAATCGCCTGATTCAGCGTGGCAAATTATTCGAGTTTTCGACACCTGAGTCGCTGCTTGACGTCAACTTCGCGGAACCGGTTTTTATCCTGGTTGACCGGCTGGCAGTTTCTGCTGAGGGGCGCGCGCGCATGGTTGACGCGACGGAGATCAGCTTTCGCGAAAGCGGCGAGGTGATCTTCGAAACTGCTTCACGCGAAGATCAGCCGTCGCAGCAGTTGCGCTTCTCCCAACGCTTCGAATGCAAGCGCTGTGGCATTCGCTATGAAGAACCCGAGCCCCGGCTGTTCTCGTTCAACAATCCCTTCGGAGCATGTCCGCGCTGCCAGGGGTTCGGCAACACCATTGACTTCGATCTCAACCTGGTAATCCCTGATAAATCGAAAACTCTAAACGATGGCCCCATTGAGCCGTGGACTAAGCCCAAATACCGCACTCTTGCCACTGAGATGAAACGCTTCGCGCGGCAAGCCGATATTCCGCTCGACGTCCCCTGGTCGGAACTCGATCCTGAGCACCAGCGCCTGATCGTTGACGGCGAAAAGCGGTTCCCGGGCGTCCGAGGATTCTTCAAATATCTGGAGCGCAAGAAGTACAAGCTGCACGTACGCGTTTTCTTGAGCCGCTATCGGGGATACTCAGTCTGTTCGGAGTGCAACGGCGCAAGGTTGCGCCATGAGGCCCAACAGGTAAAAATCCAGGGAAAGAATATTTGCGAAGTCTGCTCCATGACGGTCGAAGCGGCGGCGGCATTCTTCGATCAAATCCAGCTTTCACCGCAACAATCTGATATCGCCGACAGGCTGTTGTTGGAAATTCGTACCCGACTCCGTTTTCTGAACGACGTTGGGCTTGAATACCTGATGCTTGACCGTCTCACTTCCACGTTGTCGGGCGGTGAGGCCCAGCGCATCCAACTTGCGACATCGCTTGGATCAAGGCTAGTAGGCACTCTCTATGTCCTCGACGAGCCTTCGATTGGGCTGCACAGCCGCGATACTCACCGGCTGATCAGCATTCTTCATGGCCTTCGCGACCTGGGCAACACGGTGCTCGTGGTCGAACACGATCCCGACGTCATGCGGGCCAGCGACCGCATTCTTGACCTCGGTCCCGGAGCTGGCGAACACGGCGGAAAGGTCATCGCCAGCGGAACCTACGAGCAGATTCTACAGATTCCTGGCTCGTTGACCGGACGCTATCTCTCGAACGAGCTGCGCATACAAATTCCCGTTCAACGGCGCAAACCTGGACGGCAGCAGATCACGATTCGCGGGGCTCGGGCCCACAATTTGAAGAATATAGACGTGGGTGTGCCACTGGGAATGCTGGTTGCAATCACAGGCGTTTCCGGATCAGGCAAATCCACGCTTCTGCATGATGTCCTGTATCAAGCGATCACGGCCACAAAAAAGCAAACCAACGGCGTCGTTGTGAGCTTCCCTTTTCTCGACGAAATTCAGGGCGACGAGTTTGTTGATGAAGTCGTGCTGGTAGACCAGTCGCCGATCGGTCGCACTCCCCGTTCGAATCCGGTGACCTACATCAAGGCATTCGACGGAATTCGCGACCTTTTTGCGGGGACTCCCGAAGCTCACAAGCGCGGGTTTTCTGCCGGACATTTTTCTTTCAACGTGCCTGGCGGCCGTTGCGAGACTTGCCAGGGGGACGGCACGGTCGTCGTCGAAATGCAATTTCTGGCCGACGTCGAACTGATATGCGAAGAGTGCAAGGGCGCGCGGTTCAAGCCCGAGGTGCTGGAAGTCAGGTACCGGGGAAAGAACATTCATGAAGTGCTCGACATGACGGTGCGCGAGGCGATGCAGCACTTTGCCAGCGCGCCCAGGGTCGCGGACAAACTGCGGGTGCTGGAGGAAGTCGGGCTTGGCTACCTTCGCCTGGGACAGTCGGCCACAACCCTTTCGGGGGGAGAAGCGCAACGCGTGAAACTCGCGGCCCACCTGCAACCGGCAACCGCTGCGGCCCGCCGGGGGAATGGAGCAGCGCGGCGCCGCAGGATGCTCTACATCTTCGACGAGCCCACCACCGGGCTGCATTTTGACGACATCAGTAAACTACTCTCCGCCTTTCGCCGTCTAATCGAGGCAGGGGGCTCAATTCTCCTGATCGAGCATAATCTGGAAGTAATCAAGACCGCCGACTGGGTAATCGATTTAGGCCCTGAGGGAGGAGAGCGGGGAGGATATATCGTCGGAGAAGGACCGCCGGAGAAGATTGCCAGGTTGTCTGATTCCTACACCGGCAAGTTTCTGGCTCGCGTTCTGAACGGAAGTGGGGCTTCGCGTTCTAATGGCGACAAATGAACCGATCAGAACGGGGCTGAACATAAGGGGGGGTGTCACCCAGAAGGCCTTCGCCGGGCGCAGCTCGGAATGGTGGAAGAGCGGCGCTTCAGCGCCGCGTCGGGTTGGGAGTGCCCGTGGCGCGGCCCTAAAGGGGCCGCTCTTCCACGGGTTGGGTTTTGCCTTGCTCGCGGCTTTTCTTGTCCTGGTCACACTGGCCGTCGCAGCTACTGCCACCGGTAAGACAGTTCGCCACCATCGCGTAGAGGACCAAGATCCCGCAGCGGCTTGGTTGACCGAAGCGGAAGCGGACATCGACAAGCACGACTATGTGAATGCTGAGCCTCTGCTCAAGAAATTCCTGGACGCTCATCCCGAAAGTTACTCAGCTTGGTATGACCTCGGCTTCGTGTATCACTCCTTGGGCAGAAGCAACGATTCGATCGCTGCCTACCGGAAGTCGGTTGCAGCCAAACCGGACGTCTTTGAATCCAACCTGAACCTGGGCTTGGCCCTGGCAGAGGCTGAACAACTGGACGCGGAGCAATTTTTGCGAGTGGCGATCAAGCTGAAACCCAGCTCTGATCCCGGGCAGGGCCACAAGCGCGCGTGGATCGCACTAGGCCGCCTTCTCCAAGCCAGCAAGCCGGATGAGGCCATCAGCGCGTTCCGGCAGGCCGCACTCTCCGATCCGAAAGATCTCGAACCTCATCTGGTCGCCGGCTCCCTGCTTGAAAAACAGCAGCGCCCCGCAGAAGCCGAAAAGGAATACCAGCAAGCACTCGCCATCGCTCCCGATTCCTCCGATGCTCTCACCGCCCTGACTAACGTCTACATGACCCAGCGTCGTTTTGCTGACGCCGAGTCCTTGCTTCGTAAACTACTGGTGCTCCGTCCCAACGATGCCGGCGCCCACCTGCAACTCGGACGCATGTTCGCGATTTCGGGTAAGAACGAAGAAGCGGCCGCCGAACTCGAAGCTGGATTGAAGCTCGATCCTTCCGACAGCAAGGCCCAGCGTGACCTGGCCGATCTTTACGCTGACCTGGGAAAGTACGATCGTGCCCAGCAACTTTACAGTGTCCTGCTGGCTTCCTATCCCAACGATGCCAGCTTGCATCACGGATTCGGCCGCGCCCTTCTCAAGCAGAAGAAGTTTGCCGACGCCGAGCAGGAATTGATGAGAGCGGTACAGCTCCAGCCCGACCTGGGAGCGGCCTATGGGGACCTGGCAGTTGCCGCGGATGAGAACAAAGACTACTCCATGGCCATCCAAGCGGCAGATCTACGCGCGAAGTATTTGCCTGAAATTCCCATGAGCTATTTTCTGCGCGCTACCGCCTACGATCACTTGCGCGATCCAAAGCAGGCGGCCAAGTATTATCATCAGTTTCTGGATGTCGCAGGTGGCAAATATCCTGATCAGGAGTGGCAAGCAAAGCATCGCCTGATTGCAATTGAACCCAAGAAATAGAAACGTTGACGAAATGGAAAAGAACGTTGGGGCGATTCTGATTGTTGTGCTGGCAACAAGCATTCTTTCCTTTGGGCGCAGTGAAGAGCCGCTCCAGCAGTTGATTGCGCGCGCGGATGCCGCGCCGCCTGCACATCAGCCTGACCTTTATCTTGAGGTTGCCGAGCGAGAGCTGAAATCCACAGTCGAGTCTTACAAGGCGAACCAGCCCGAAGAGGGCCGCGTTGCTCTCGAACAAATTATGACCTACGCGGACAAGGCACACGCTGCGGCGATACACACCGGCAAGCGGATCAAACATACCGAGATCAAGATCAGGCAGATTGCAACTCGCCTGCGTGACCTGAAGCTGGACGTTGCAGTCGACGATCAACCATTAATTCAGGCGGCCGTTGACAAGCTGGAAACCTTCCGCACCGAGTTGCTACGAAGCATGTTCGGGTCAAAGAGCAATGACTAAACCACGACTTGCGGTCGCGCTCTCGCTGTTGCTCGCCGTTACCTCAGCTGGGCAGCAGCACCGGTCTGATCCGCTCACGGGCCCGGAAATTGACAAGGTTCGCGACGCTGCCCAGATGCCCGAGATACGCCTGAAGCTCTACGTCGAGTTTGCCCGCGTGCGTCTAGATAAGCTGCAGCAGGCCCACTCCGACACGAAGGCCGCCGATCACGAACAGCAGATGCGCAACGCGCTTCAGGATTTCCTCGACGTTTACGATGAACTGGATGTTAACGTTGACACCTTCGCCGATCGGGGCACTGATATTCGCAAAGCATTAAAGCCGGTGATTGAGGGGGATACAGAGTTTGGATCGAAGCTGCGCGCCTTTAAGTCCTCCCTGGTCGGCAATTCAGAAGAAGAGAAGAGCTACTCTTTCCTGTTGAGCACTGCCCTCGAGGCAGTAGACGCTGGAGCCAAAGACCACCGTGAGCTTCTTGCCGAGCAAGAGGAAACCTTCAAGCACAAGAAGAAGCCGGAACACAAAGAGGCTGCGCAACACGCCGAGTAAGCAAGTCAATCGGCAGATGGAACGTGACTGCGGAACATAAATATGCAGCATTAGAGGGCCGCAGGTTCGTGCTACTCTTTGTTTCAAGTGAGTGAGAACATCCTAGAACTCTTCCAGGAAACTTACCGCGAGCTCCGGCCGCGGACCTCGGTTCCTGAGCTCCGGATCGAATTTTTCAGCTTCGCCAACATCAATAACACTATCCGGCTGCGCCAAGGCAAGCTGCTGGTGCGGGTCTCCGACTTGCTCGAGGGGGCACCCAATCACGTCCTGAGGGCGATTGCACACATTCTTCTTGCCAAGATGTACCGCGAGCCGATTGACCGCGAGCACGCCTCGCGATACCGCCGCTACGTATCCGGTCAGCATATGTCGCGCAAAGCGCACCTGGTTCGGCAGATGCGTGGCCGGAAACGGATAAATTCGCCGCAAGGTGACACCTATGACCTCGAGGCCATCTTCGACAGTCTAAACTCGAAGTTCTTCCACGGACTGCTGGCCCGCCCTCAGATGACGTGGAGCGGCGAGAACGCGCGCAACCGCCTGGGGCATTACGATCCCGCCCACAACGCCATCGTGGTGAGCCGCGTCTTCGATCACCCGCGAGTCCCTCGGTTCGCAGTGGAGTACATCGTCTATCACGAGATGTTGCACCTCAAGCACCCGGTGAGGCTGCGAGGTAGCCGCAGGTGTGTGCATTCCTCTGAGTTCCAGGCCGAGGAAAGAATGTTTCCGGAGCTGGAGCAAGCGAAACAGTTTTTGCAGCGACTTTAAAGAGTGAACGGTTAACTCCGAGCGAGCACCAACCCTGCAATGCCGAGCCCAACGGCAATCATGAAGATGTGGCAGCCATGCTGGTGAGGATTGAGTACCACCAGGCAGCGCGGGTCGGTTGCCAGCCGAGGGACCAGCAGGATAATAATCGTGGCTAGAGATGTCCAACGCGCCCAGACTTCTCCGCGGTAGATCGGGACTAGTGCTAGCATGATGCCCGCAACGGCGAGAGCGCAGGCCAACGCAACCGGCCAAGGGGCGGCATACTCGGCGAGCATTACCGGCCCGAGTTGTGGGTGTGCTCGCGCATATGCGGGGGCGGCGAGCGACGTGTATAGCAGCAGTGTGTAAGCTGCCGCCACCAGCCCGACACCAACCTTTCGCCTGGTCATCAGAGTCCGAAATCTTAGCCGGAGAGCGCAATGATGTCTAGCGCATGGGTTTGACGCGCTGCCGTCGCGCAGCTATCCTTAACAGTAGATTACTAATTGCAACTCAGTTGCATGTAAACCAGCACCAAGGATATCCCGTTGCTCCAAGCTTTCATCGTCACTCTCCGCGAAGGTGTCGAAGCCGCCCTCATCGTTGGCATCACTCTCGCCTATCTCAATAAGATCCAGCGCCCGGAGCTCCGCAAGTCGGTTTTCGCGGCCCTGGCCTCGGCTTTGGTCGCGAGCATCGGCGTCGCCATCGGTCTTTCCCGCTTTCAATTCAATGAAGACCTCTTCGAAGGCTGGGTGATGCTGGCCGCCGCATTCTTCGTCGTCACCATGATTGTTTTCATGATGAAGACCGGCAGGAAGCTAAAGGGACAAATTGAGGGCAGGATCGGCACCCTGGCCGGCCGCGGATCGCAACTCGGCGTATTTCTTTTTGTTTTCCTCATGGTGCTGCGTGAAGGCGCTGAAACCGTGTTGATTCTTTCTGCCGTTTCCCTGAATTCCAGCGCGTTGCTCAGCTTCCTGGGCACACTGTTCGGCGTGCTCGCCGCAGTCCTTTTCGGAGTCATGTTTGTAAAAGGCAGCGTGCGGATCAATCTGCAAAAGTTTTTCCGCGTGACCACGGTGATCCTGTTCTTTGTGGCGGCACAATTGCTTGTCTCCGGACTGCACGAGCTGTCTGAAAATGGTTTGATCTCCTCTTCGAAACAAGAGATGGCGATCATAGGTCCGATCGTCCGCAACGATTTGTTCTTTTTTGTGACCATCCTCGCGTTGGCTGCTTTGATGGTCCTTTTCGAAGCCCGGCGGCGCCAGCCCGAGTCGCTGCCTGAATCGAGCGCCGAGAAACGCAAAGCGTTATGGAGCGCCCGACGCGAGCAGCTATGGATGATTTCCGTTTACGCGACGGCGTTCATTTTCATCGTCCTGGTCACCGCCGAGTTCATTTACACCAAGAGCGTGAACGCGCTTTCACCAGCGACCCAGGTCACTTTCACCAACGGCGCTGTCAGTATTCCGCTCGCTCAGGTGTCGGACGGCGACCTACACCGCTATGCTGCCCACGAAGGCGGAATTGAGATCCGCTTCCTGCTCTATCAGAAACCTGACGGCAAAGTGGTCGCGATTTTCGATGCTTGCGAGATCTGCGGCTCGGTCGGCTTCTTCAAGGGACCGAACGGTCTGGTCTGCAAGAATTGTGCTTCTCCGATCAATGCTCAATCGGTGGGCACCCGGGGAGGCTGCAACCCGGTCCCGCTGAACTCGAACGTCAGCGGAGATGCACTCGTGATTCACGAGCCTGACCTGGCGGCGAGCGCGCGCCTCTTCCAGCGTTGACTCAGATCGGGCCGGCCTGGTTCGGTTGATGCATGGGGCGCTTGAATTATGTTCGTACGACTGGTTTACGAATCATTCCGGCGGCAGACGCGGCGAAAATTGCTGGTGGCGATCGCTGTGACCCTGGGCGCGGCCGTCTCGACTGCCATGATTGCTATCGCTACGGATATCGGCGACAAGATCAGCAATGAACTTCGCAGCTACGGCGCGAACCTCGTGGTCACGCCCGAGGAAGACAATCTCGATGTGCAGATCGGCAGTGTCAACCTCATGCCCGCCGGCAGCGGCGCCTATCTGAAGGAAGCCGACCTGCCCAAGATCAAGGGTATTTTCTGGCGCAATAACATCATTGGATTCACGCCCGAGCTTTCCGTGAACGTTAAAAATCGAGGGGGCGATGTCACGCTCGTCGGAACCTATTTTTCCAAAGCACTGAAGTTCGGAACGCAGGAGTTCACGACTGGCGCGCAAACCACATTTCCATGGTGGAAAGTCAATGGCGCTTGGCCGACCGACGATTCCGAGGATGTTCTGCTGGGCACCCAACTAGCGGACCGCCTCAACCTTGAATCAGGCAAACAGGTCGAGATTGACGGTACGCTGCACCACATCACCGGCATTGTTTCTACCGGTGGCGCCGAAGATCGGCAGATGGTTGCGCCACTTCGCCTGGCTCAGACCCTCTCCGGAAGACGTGACGCCGTCCGCAAGATCTTCGTCAGCGCGAAAACCAAACCGGAAGACGCATTTGCCCGGCGCAATCCCGATTCACTCAGTCCGGCTGACCGCGACCGCTGGTATTGCTCGGCGTATCCACAGTCGATCGCATATCAACTTCAAGAGGCCATACCACACTCGCAAGCGGAGCCGATTCGCCAAGTCGCGCAGAACGAAGGCAACGTCCTCTCGCGCATCGAAGGACTGATGCTGCTGATCACGCTGGCCGCACTTTTCACCTCGGGATTGGCGGTCTCGGCGGCGATGGCGACGGCGATGTTCGAGCGGCGTACTGAAGTCGGCCTCATGAAAGCTCTGGGGGGAGGACACTTTACACTCTCTGCAATTTTCATTACGGAATCCGTCCTCCTGGCGTGTCTCGGAGGCCTCGCCGGTTTCGGCGGCGGCGTCTTGCTGGCGCGAGAACTCGGTCGCACAATTTTCGGGTCCAGCATTGTGGTTGATCCCGTCTTGCTTCCAGTAATCGTGGGTATCGCCGTTATGGTTACGTTTGCCGGCAGCGCTGCCGCGATATTCCGCGCCGTGAAGTATGATCCGGTTCACGCGTTGCGAGGGGATGCGTGAGCCCTTCCCGACACGCCCGACATACCTCGATGCTCCTGCGTATGCTGGTCCGTGCCGCCTTGCTGAGAAAAGGGAGCGCTGTCGCAGCACTGACTGCTACGATCGTGGCCGCAGCCGCCGCAACTGCCATGCTCACCTTGTTTGTCGATGTGCAGGCGAAACTGCGGAAAGAGTTTCGTAACTTCGGCGCAAACATCGTAGTTGAAGCAGGCGACGGCAAGAGCTTCACGCCCGACATCTTGCGCACGATCCAATCTGCCGTTTCCGGCGGCGGACTGGCGGTCCCGTTTGCCTACACGGTCGCGCGCGATGAAAAAGGCCAGCGAATCGTAGTTGCGGGGACGGATTTCGACCTGGTTCGGAAGCTGAATCCCTGGTGGTCTGTCTCTTCATGGCCGAAATCTTCGAGCGAGGCTCTTGTAGGAGTTCGGGCTGCGCGGCTGGTCGCTCCGGCCTCTGCGCGGTTCACTCTCAAGTATGAGGGACGCGATATTCCGCTGTCTCTGGCCGGAACTGTACGCACCGGAGCAGGCGAGGACAGCCGCGTATACATTTCCTTGCAGGACTTTCGTTCCTGGACTGGACTCGAACCCTCTGTGGTAGAAATCGCAGCTCATGGTCCTCCGGAAGAGCTAAATTCCCTGCTTCGAAGACTTCAGCAGCTCCTGCCTGGCGCAAGCGTGCGCGCAGTGCGGCAAGTCACCGAGGGCGAGGCCAACGTTTTAGGCAAGACCCGCTCCACGATGCTCTCCTCGGCAGCCTTCATCATTTGCACGGCAGCACTTTGCGTTCTGGCGACACTCACGGGTTGGGTATTCGACCGGCGTCGCGACTTCGCGATTATGAAGGCGCTTGGCGGATCCGATCGGCTGATCGCAATGTTCGTCGCCGGAGAAGCCGCCGTGCTGGCTTCGGCAGGAGCAATTCTTGGATTTGCCGTCGGAACCGGTATCGCGTCGTGGATCGGTCGCGCGAATTTTCACGCCCCGGTTACCCCCCGGCTCAGCGTATTTCCGGTGGTGCTGGTTGGCTGCCTGGTGGTCACGCTCGCATCCACGGTGCTTCCTTTGCGATTGCTGCGCAAGATTCAGCCCGCTATGATTTTGAGGGGAGAATAAATGATCCGGCTGAACAACGTCAGCAGGTTCTATCCGGCCAGGGCCGAGGCTGCTGGAGGCGTGATCCGCGCGCTCGACGACTTCACTCTTCGAGTTGAGCCCGGAGAGTGGATTGCCGTGATGGGCCCTTCCGGATCCGGTAAGTCCACTCTGGTCAATTTGGTTGGCTGCCTGGATCGTCCCAGCTCAGGGGAAATCTGGCTGGACGGCGAAAATGTTGCCCGCCTCAGCACCAATGAGCTGACTCGGGTCCGAGCAGAAAAAATCGGCTTTATTTTTCAGCAGTTCCATCTGATTCCGTATCTAACAGCGCTTGAAAATGTCATGCTGGCGCAGTATTTCCACAGCATGACCGACGAACGGGAGGCGCTTGAATCCTTGTCCCGTGTGGGACTGAAAGATCGCGGTGACCATTTGCCGGCCCAGCTTTCCGGTGGCGAGCAGCAAAGAGCGTGCATTGCCCGTGCGCTAATCAACGATCCCAAAATCATTCTGGCCGATGAACCCACCGGCAACCTTGACGCCCTCAATGAGGAAATTGTGCTGCGCCTGTTGCGGGAACTTCACCAGCAGGGACGCACCATCGTGATGGTGACGCACGACCCTGTGGTCGCGCGGCTCGGCGACCGCCGGATCGAGCTGCATCACGGCAAAATCGCTGCACAGGAAGTCTTCTCCATGGCGGACGAAGAGCAATTCGAGGAGGTGCTCGAAGAGCTCTGGGTGGTAGAAGAACATGGCGAGATTGCAGAAATCGAGCACATGGAAGTGCATGGCGCTTTGCCGGTCAGCCTGGCAGTAGACAAGATGCGCGAAATGGGGTTGGTTGCAACCGCGCCGCATCCGCCCCAAGCACATGATCACAAGCCGTTCGTGAATCCCTGCCACGACGCGCTGAAGCCCGCGGGCGTATCCATCGGGGATGGCAGCATGGTGGTGGAACTGACCCCGCGAGGACGCCAGCGCGCCGCCGATATCATTCGTCGCCACCGCCTTGCCGAGCGTCTATTCACGGACAGTCTGGCCTTGGAAAGCGAATCCGAAATCGAGCAGCAGGCGTGCAAGTTCGAGCACATCCTCTCCCCCGAAGCTACCGACAAGATCTGCACGTTTCTCGGACATCCCCGAACCTGTCCTCACGGAGCGCCGATACCCCCTGGGCGGTGCTGTGGCACCGTAGCCGAGTACGATGAACTTATCAAACGTCTGGAACACGTTAAGTCCGGCGGCCCATATACTCGGGATGAGATGAACGAGCGCTAAGGTGACGTCGCAGCCATCCTTCAAGGCGGGCAGTAAACCGATCATCGGAGTTTTCGATTCCGGCTTCGGCGGCCTAACCGTACTTAAAGCTTTACTTGAAATCATTCCAGAGGCCGAGTATCTCTACTTTGGTGACACCGCCCGCCTGCCCTACGGCTCGAAATCTGCCGAAACCGTGTCCAGGTATGCCTGCGAAGCCGCACACTTTCTGGAGCAGCAGGGAGCGAAACTACTTGTGATCGCCTGCAACACGGCAACCGCACTCGCGATCGAGCAAATTCGAAGTACAGCTTCGGTCCGAGTTCTGGGCGTGATCGAACCGGGAGCGGAGCGCGCGTTGGCCGAGTCCCGTACTCGTAAAATTGTCGTAATCGGGACTGAAGCAACGATTTCGAGCCATGCCTACCACAAGGCACTTTCTACTTTGCAGCTTGAGGCTCGCGAGAAAGCTTGTCCGCTGCTGGTGCCGCTGGTTGAAGAAGGATGGGTGGACCATGCGGTGACCGAGCAGGTTGCGAAAATTTATCTGGGCGAGGCCTTCAGTGACGGTTTTCGCTCGGCGGATGTGCTGCTGCTCGGCTGTACGCACTATCCTCTGCTGAAACCTCTGCTTCATCGAGTAATTCCTGAGAACGTGACTCTGGTGGATTCAGCCGAATCCGTTGCTCTTGCAGTCTTGAACCTCCTGGTCTCTGGAACTTCTAAGGTGGGACCGGGACAGTTAGATGGGGTCAAGCCGCTGGAAAGACGATCGGCGAGAGCCAGTAACCTGAGGTTCTTCGTAACTGACTCAGCCGAAAAATTTCGCCGGATCGGATCACTATTTCTTGGCCAGGAAATTAGAGACATCACGCACGTGGATCTGAAAGAGTGACACCCCGCAAGAAAAAGGGCCAGCCGCGCGGGCTGGCCTCTGAAACCCTCAACTGTTAGTAAAGCCGGAACTGAACTTCGACATTGATCGCAACCGCGACCGGCTTGCCATCCTTAAGAGCAGGTTCAAACTTCCATTTGTTGACCGCTTCCATGGCCTTTTCATCGAGTCCCAACCCAAGGCTACGCGAGAGCTTAATCTCGCGTGGCTTGCCGTCGGGTCCCACAATCAGACTCAGCACGCACACACCCTGATACTTCGCCTTGCGTGCTTCTTCCGAGTACTCCGGATCAGGAGCATAGATCGCCTTGGGTGCGCTCACTCCGCCGCCTACCCTGAACACCCCGCCGCCAATTCCGCCACCGCGGCCCTCACCCACTCCCGGTCCCGTGCCCACGCCAATTCCGCCGCCACTGCCTGAACCAATTCCACCGCCGCTACCGGTTCCGTTCGACGGAGGTCCAGACGGCATGGCCGCGGTAGGATTGCCGAGGTTCGGCGCGTTCATTGCCAGCTTGACCTGCGGAGGCATAACTACCGTTGGCTCAACTGGTAGTTTCGGGTGATCATTCCGCACCACGATGGCTGGAGGCGTGATCTGCTCCATCGCCGGCTTGGGAATATTCCCTTTCGGCGCCTTGAACTTGTCGCGATCGCCGCCGCCCCCGCCGCCGCCCGATTCGGTCTTGGCGGGCTTCATCACCGGGACATCAAGATTAGGCGCGATCAGCGTGACCACTTCCTTCTTCGGTTGCTCCGTCACTTTCTTGCCGAGATAGTAGGTACCCAAGAGAATCGCGGCAAGCACAATGATGTGCGAAATCGTCGAAAGCGTGGCGCCACTTTTCTTATAGCTGTAGAACCCCCAAATATCTTTTACCGGGACAGGCTTCGATGTGAGAACCAGTGGCGGCAGTTCTTTGGGAAAGAAAGTATCTTGGACGTTTTGGACAAGCGATCCCCACAGTGACTGCTCTGAGCCTTTCGGCATCAGCAGGTTCAGTTCGGGTTCCGCTCCAGCGGTCTGCGGTGGTTTGAATTCCAATGTCGCCATATGTTACCCGAGTTCCTGGTTAGAGGGCCAGTACTGGCCGTTATCTCTTACTTGATGAGCACCCCGATCACCAAGTTGCACATCCGGTGATCCTGATTTATAAACCGTTGGCCGTCTCCCACTTAATCGCGGCCACACGGTCTTGCGCTTATCTTCAGTTTAGATGCTCACACTCGGGAAACGTAACCTTAAGAAAATTGTACACGCGCAGGTCAATTTTTTGGCAGCTGTCGGGTGACTTTGGAAACTACCCTCAAAATTGAAGGGAAGAGACCGTAGGTGCTGTAGCCTGGCAAGACCAAGGTTCATTTATGCGTTCAATAGACGTTGTTTCGATTGCTCCCTATAATGAGAAGAATCAAGTGTTTGGGAGAATCCAACCGAGTGGACCTCAAATCTAGCATCAATCTTCCCAAAACCGGCTTTCCCATGAAGGCCAATCTACCCCAGAACGAGCCCAAGATTCTGGAGCGATGGGAGGAAATGCGCCTTTATGAGCGCATCCGGCAAGCCAGAAAAGGGGCGCCGGTTTACGTTTTGCACGACGGGCCACCTTACACCAGCGGCCCCATCCACCTGGGCACCGCGCTAAACAAGTGCTTGAAGGATCTTGTTGTCAAGTCGAAGACCATGGCGGGCTTCGACGCTCCCTATGTGCCGGGTTGGGACTGCCACGGTCTGCCTATCGAAATTAAAGTGGACAAGGAACTTGGCGGTAAAAAGCTGCAAATGCGTCCTCTCGATGTGCGCGGCGAGTGCCGCAAATACGCGCAGAGATTTCTTGACCTGCAGCGGCAGCAGTTCAAACGCATTGGCGTTTTCGGGCGTTTTGATCGGCCGTATTCGACCATGGATCCGCAGTATGAGTCGGTGGTGCTCGAGACCTTTTACTCTTTTTACGCGAAGGGCTTCGTCTATAAGGGACTGCGCGCCGTCTATTGGTGCATGTATGACGAAACCGCTTTGGCTGAAGCTGAAGTCGAGTACGAGAACCACACCAGCCCCACCGTGTGGGTGAAATATGCGCTGATCGACGATCCTGCCAAGATTGATACGGCGCTCGAAGGAAAGAAAGTTTCAACCATCATCTGGACGACGACGCCTTGGACACTGCCCGCTTCCATGGCCGCGGCGTTTCATCCTGATGAGGATTACGTCGCACTGGAATCGGGCGACGAAGTTTACATCGTGGCTTCAAAGCTCGCAAAAGACGTGGCGGAGAAGTGTAATCTTGCGAGCCCTCGCGAACTTGCACATTTTCCGGGCAGGAAGCTTGAGCGTCTAAATTTCCAGCACCCATTTCTAGACCGAAAGGTCCTCGGCGTACTCGCCGACTACGTCACCATGGACACCGGGACTGGCGTGGTGCACACCGCACCCGCGCACGGCGCCGAAGACTTCGCAACCGGCGTTAAGTACGGACTCGACGCCACCAGCAATGTCGATGAAAAAGGTATCCTGCGCAACGGCCTGGCCGAATACGATGGCAAGCGTGTGTGGGACGCGAATCATGCGATCATCGATTTGTTAAAGAATCGTGGCGCATTGCTGCATCTCGAAAAAACCGAGCACTCTTACCCCCATTGCTGGCGTTGTCATAATCCGGTGATCTTCCGGGCCACTGAGCAGTGGTTTATCTCCATGGAAACTCCAATGGAAGGCGGAGGAACTCTTCGCTCACGCACGCTGGATGAAATCAAGAAGGTGAAATGGGACCCGGCGTGGGGCGAAGAACGCATGTCTAATATGATCGCGACCCGCCCCGATTGGTGCATTTCGCGACAACGTATCTGGGGCGTGCCGATCGCCGTTTTCCTCTGCAAGGCTTGCGGCAAGCCGCTCAACGATCCTGCCATCAACCGTAAAGTCGTCGAACTTTTCGCTCGCTCGGGCGCCGACGCATGGTTTACACCTGAAGCCGACGCGGTTCTTCCCGCAATAACGAAGTGTCCGAATTGCGGCAGCACGAAATTCGATAGAGAAACCGACATCCTCGATGTATGGCTGGAGTCCGGCGCCAGCTATCTGGCGCTGGTGGCGGCGGAACCGGATTACCCCTGGCCGTCCGATCTCTATCTTGAAGGCGGAGACCAGTACCGCGGGTGGTTCCAGTCTTCCCTGCTCTGCGGCATGGGCACGCGCTCCACACCGCCCTACAAAGGCGTGGTCACGCCCGGTTGGACGCTCGATGAACAGGGACAAGCCATGTCCAAATCGCGTGGCAATGATGTTGATCCGGTGGACATTGCGAATCGGTTGGGCGGAGAAATCGTGCGGATGTGGGTGGCGTCGGTGGATTTTCGCGAAGACGTGGTCGGGTCCGAGAAGCTGATGCTGCGCGTCGCGGAGAACTATCGCAAAATCCGGAATACGTTCCGCTATATCTTGGGCAATCTTTACGATTTCGATCCGGAGCACGACGGCGTTCCTCACGACGACATGCCCTCGCTTGATCAGTTCATGCTGCGTCAGACCGCGACGCTAAATGACCAAGTGGTTGATTGGTACGCTGAATTTGCCTTCCACCGAATTTATCACCGCATCACCGAGTTCTGCGTCGTGGATCTCAGCGCATTTTATTTCGATATTCTGAAGGACCACTTGTACACGTTTGCCCCTAAATCACCCGCCCGGCGCGCAGCTCAGACCGCCCTGTGGGTAATCGGCGAGACGCTGGTCCGGCTATTGACGCCGATTATGAGTTTCACCTCCGAGGAAGTCTGGCAGCACCTGCCGGTGGTGCTGGACCGCCCGGAGAGTGTTCATCTGGATAAGTTCTGGAGTCGTGAACAGGTCGCGGGACAGTTGTTCAGCGTTGCTGACTGGCAGAAATCGGATGACGAGTGGAGCAAGCTCCACGACGTTCGCAGCGTAGTGCTCAAATCGCTCGAAGAAGCACGCAATAACAAACAGATTGGTGGGAACCTGGAGGCGCAGGTAAAGCTAACTGCCTCGGATTCACTGTATCGTGTGCTCGAAAAGCACAAAGACGATCTGCGGTACCTGTTCATCGTCTCGCAGGTTGCCTTGGAGCGAGGGATTTCCGGGAACGGCCAGGGTAATCTTGCGGTCGAGGTGAGCAAGGCAGCAGGAAAGAAGTGCGAACGCTGCTGGAATTATTCAACTCACGTCGGCGAAGATGCGGAATATCCAACGGTGTGCGAGCGATGCTCTCCGGTGCTGAAGCAGCTCGAAGCCGCGGCCCCGTCATCGCCATCTAATTCTTGAACCCTCAAATGACTGGCCAGCGAGTAATGCGAAGGTTTCATCTATTCATAGCCTTGGGTGTGTTGCTGCTCGACCGCTTCACCAAGCGGCTGGTGGCGAAAGATATTTCCCTGCACGACAGCATTACTGTCATAAAGCGCGTTTTCTATATTACACATGTGGAAAATCGAGGAGCTGCCTTTGGATTGTTTGCTGACTCGCCCTCGGAATGGAAAATTGCGCTACTGGTGCTGTTCTCGATTGTCGCGCTGGTGATTGTCTCTGCCCTGCTATGGCGAAGCAGTCACACGATGACCGCCACAGGAGTTGGCTTATCGCTCATTCTGGGTGGCGCGCTGGGAAATCTCTGGGACCGATTGCTGAGCGGACGCGTAGTGGATTTTCTTCTGGTCTATATCGGGTCATACCAGTGGCCGGCGTTCAATGTCGCAGATAGCGCGATTGTGGTGGGAGCTGGATTGCTGGTGTTTGAAATACTGTTCGCGAAAGCGCCAGCGGCTGAGAAGTCAGCGTAGTTCCCCCACTTTGTCATCCTGAGAAGCTGATTTAGTCACAGCCTCTCAGGATGACAGGTTGGATAAGTCTTCTACGGGGTCCCGTAAAGCTGACGATAGACGTTCGCGTTCCGCATGATGGCCTGTACATACTCGCGGGTTTCGGTGAACGGGATGGACTCGACAAATTCCTGAACGTCGCGATACTTGCCAGCGGACTGCCAGTCCTTCACGCGATCGTCCCCGGCGTTGTATGCGGCCAGCGCATATTCAAAGCCTCCGAACTGGTCAACCATCGAGCGGAAATAGCGCGTGCCAAGCTGCAGGTTCACCGCCGGGGTAAAGAGCTGCTGGGGCGAGAAGTGCTTCAGCTTTTCCTGCTTGGCGACGCCCTTGCCCACTTTTGGCAGTAACTGCATTAAGCCAAGCGCATTCTTGTTTGAGACCGCACCAGGATTGAATTCCGATTCTTGCCGGATCAGTGACGCAACCAAGTACGGATCGAGACCGTTCGCCGAAGAGAAGCGTTTCAAGTCCGTCCAGTAAGGCTTGGGAAACAGCTCCTCCCAGTAAGCTCTTGGCAAGGCGGGCAGATCCACTGCAAAGTAGCTTGGTATTGCGCGCTTCATGGTTTCGACCGCGACGTCGTAACGTCCGACTTCCTGATACATGCGTGCTATCTCGGCCGGCAGCCAGCTTCCCTTCTCCTCTTCCGCAGTTGCCTTCAACTCACGGACCGCGAAATCCAGCAGGCCGCCATTTTCCAGCAAGCGCGCTTTTTCTATGCGCAGATTGTCTTCCGGAGGCGGATCATCTTTAATCGACGCCATGCCACTGATCGGCGGCACATGGTCGAGAATCGCATAGTGAGGAGGATCTGCGGCGACGGTCAACGTGCTGCTTCGCTCCCGTGCCAGTGGACCGTAGTAATAGTTGCGAAAGCGATCTGAGATTTTCTGATAGAACGCGCTAGCCATGGCAGCGTCGCCATCCTCTTCCGCCAGGCGTCCGCGCCAATAGAGGGCCGCTGGTACTTCGTTTGAGTCGGGGAAAAGCGCAATCTGCTGCTCGAATCCAGTCTTGGCGTCGTTTGTTCTTCCCTGGCGCAGACTCAGCCACGCAGCTTTCCAGTGGGAGTAAGGAGCGCGCGGGCCCTTCGGAAAGCGCTGCTCGATTTCGCGGTAAGCGTCGATGGCCTTGTCGTAATCGTGCCGCAAGAGATAAATATTCCCGACATAAAGCAAGGCCTGCTCGAGCCAGGGGCTGGTCGGAGCGGCTTGACGGATTTCTCCGACAGTCAGCAGGAATGCATCATCTTCGTTCGCAGCTCGTTGCATCTCTCCGAGGTCATAGAGTCGCTCGGCAGCGATTTCCGGTGTTGTGATCGGAACAGTGTCGAGCAACTGTTTTGCTTCCCTGCTCTGGCCGGAATGGTGCAAAGCCTCGGCTAGGGCAAGCTGGATTCCCGGCTTGTCTGCGGGAATCGCCTCTCGCAATAATTCGCGGTAGGCGTCGGCGGCTTCGGGAAATCGCTTTGCATGCGCGAGCAGGTCGGCGCGGGACTTGCGATCTCCAAAAGCTGGAGGTGAAATCCCGGGCGTTGAAGCCAACTTTTGCAATTCTGATTGCGCAACCGTAGCTTCGAAGGTGAGCGGCAGACTGAAGTACAAATGCCGGAGCACGGTGACGGCTTTGGCCGGATCCGCGGCAGCCGCATAGGCACGCCCCAATCCCAATTCCAGATCAGCTCTTATGGGCTCGCGTTCCTTCTCCAGCAGAGCAACAGCCTCTTTGGGGCGATTGTCGGTGAGCAATGCATTGGCATAGAGCACGTGCGCATCGCGAAGAAGCAGAGACTGCGGAAAGTTTTCGTCGAATATGCTCAGAGCTGCGACGGCTTCAGGAGTGCGTCCACTCTGCAGATACGAGGCCGCCAGATAATAAGCAACATAGTCGCCGATGTCGCCGGCGTGCGGTTTGGCGCGGCTTAGCGGATCAATTGCCTTCGCAAAATCATGGTCAAGGAAGTGCGCATAGCCAGCGGCCAGCCATGCCAGAGAGCCTGCATCTTCCGGGCTATGTTTTCGCGCAAACGACTCAACCCCGGCATAGGCTGGCGGAGTCCGGTCCTGCAGAAGTTGGCGGGCCATCGGCTTTAGAGTCGCCGACGCCACGAAAGCCTGATGTATTCTTCGGAATCGCGGAGTGTTGCGTCTTGATTTAGCGCTGCTACGCGGAGTTTTCCCGGCTGGCTTGCGTGATGCAGAGCCGGGAAGTTTTTTGGAGGCTGGCTTTTTAGAGATCGAGGGAACGTCCCCGCCCTGTCTCCCCGAAGAACGCGGAGACAACGACGAGGCACCCGGAGTTGATTTGGGGGCAGTCGATTGCGAATCAGATGTTTTCTGAGGGGAGTTGGGCTGAGCGTTGAGACTAACGTCGGAGGTCTGCGCCACAGCCGGAGACAATCCAGCCAGGCACACTACGAGAAAAGCTAGCGCGAAGAGAAAGAACCTGCGAAACCCCACCACGACCCTTAATTATCGCCGAAAATTGCCGCCCAGGAGAGAAACATCATCCTCGGCGAGACTGCGAATTAATTCCTGATTGAAATAGTCTGCCGCGCCCGCGGCCGTGTTTCCATAACGCTTTTGGTACGTCCCGCGGCTTTTTTCAATATCGTCTTTCAGGCGATCGTACAAATCTTTGTGTTTGCGCCCCTCAGAAACTTTTGCCTGATTGTAGAGCTTGATTTCATCCATCAGCAAGCGCGCAAAACGTTGTGCCTTGCGATGAATCTCGCCGTCCTCTCCGGAAAGCGCGGCGGTTTGCCCGCCCCAGGCGGCTGCGGCTGACATTGCAGCAGCCGGTGCGGCTTCGGTCGCGTGCGGAGTCTTGGCATGCATCGGCTCGTGTCCGGCAAACGGGTCACTCACCACTGGAGCTGAATGCATGGCTTCCCCTTCCGGCCCATCTCTGTGCGCCTGCTTCCGTACTGAAGCGACTTCGAGCCAGGCACTAGTGGCACGGACAAGCACGTCCAATGCCGCCGAATCCAACGTTCCGCCTTCAGTTCCTCCATCGGCGTAAAGCAGCGCGGAAACCTTGTCTTTGAGTAGAAGAGGCAACAACACGACTCTCCCGTCTACTGGTGCTCCAAATTTGGAGATGAAGTGCTGGTCAATGTCTGACGCGGTTCCAGTCTCGGCAGTATGCGACTGCATAACGCTCGCCGCCAGCCCGGTGCTGATATTCAGCGAAAGATCTTTGATCGATTCGTTGTTGGGAAATGCGGTACCTTGCCAGCCGGTTGCCGACCCGCCCTTGATCACGAACAATGCCGCCCGCCCGCTGTAAAGAAAGGTATTGTCCAGCAACGCTCGTAGAATTTCCTTCTGGGTGGCTCCGGTCTGGATTGCAGCTACGGCCTTTTGCAGCGCAGCCGAACTGCTTCCGGCCTGCCCAGCCTTGCCCGCCAGCGCGGGCCTGATCTCCCGCAGGACTTCCTGGACCACGGTTTCCCGCAGGGATGAGAGCTGGCGCTCCAGCACCTGCGCAACGGCATTACGAACGATCTCTTCCACTTTGGCGTTTTCGGGCATACTTGGTCCAAACCAGCGGCAGACCGGCTTTTTCCCAGATTATAGGCTGAAGTTACGAATGGGAGCAGGTCACTTTGGTCATCTCGGCGGTCACACCGCCGCCCTCAATGTGAGCTGACCACAGGCAATTCTATGAAGCTTTCCTGCCCTGGCGCGTGGTAGATTCGCTGCACAGCCTTTCGAAAATCCCCAGGTTTAGCCCAGAAAATCGTTGGCACGAAGGTCTGTGGGTTGCGGTCGTACAGGGGAAACCAGCTCGACTGTATTTGGACCATGATCCGGTGGCCGGGCAAAAAGACATGGTTCGCCGCCGGCAGTGCGAAGCGGTAGAGCAGAGGCTTGTCGGGTGCAATGGCCTTGGGAGTTTCCAGGCTCTCGCGATAGCGGCCGCGAAAAATGTCGGCTGAAATCATCAGTTGATACCCGCCCATGTGTGGATCACCGGCTACCTCGTCTGGATACACGTCAATCACTTTGACCACCCAGTCGGAGTCGGTGCCGCTGGTCGAGGCAATCAAATTGGCGACCGGCTGTCCGCTAATCTTCACCGGCGCGGTCAAAACCTCCGATGAAAACACCGCAACGTCTGTCCGACCGGAAGCTTCGCGCTGATCGTCCACGAGCCATTCAGACCAAGTTAGCCCATCGCTGTAGCCCATCGGTTGACTGGGGCGGGGGCGATACGGGACAGGCTTGGCGGGGTCGGAAATGTATTCGTCGAACGCGGCTTGTCCGGAACTGGGCGCGGTGAATCTCAGTTTTAATCCGGCGTTCAAGTAAAGAGGTGTCGGCGTAATCGCACAGCCGTTCTGGCAACCTGCCGGCCATGCGGAGAGGCGTTCCCATTTGTTGGTTCCGGTCTCGAATGCGGTGACGGGCGCGACATCCGACTTGGGTGCATCATCCTTGAGGTAATGATCTAGAAACGGGCGTAAGACATTCTGGCGGAAGTAGAGGCCGGTGTCGCTGCCGAACTTCAATGCACCGAGCGTACTGGAATCCTCGATTTCCTGGCCATGGTGCCAGGGGCCGAGAACGAGAAAAACCTTGTCATTGTCAGTGTCTTTCGGTTTGATGGCCTTATAAACGGCAAGCGCGCCGTAGATGTCTTCCTGGTCCCAAAGGCTGTGCACCAGCATTACCGGCACCTTCAGGGGCTGGGCGGCCAGTATCTTGTCCATCGCCTGGTCGCGCCAGAAGGCATCGTAAGTGGGATGGGCAAGCAGCTTGTTCCAGAAGCCGACCTGTTCCATCCCATGGCGGCGTCCGACTTCACCGGCGGATCCGGCCTCCATAAAGAAATCGTAATCGTCGAAGTGATCGGTCCACCACTTCTCTTCGTTCTTTCGGTTCGCCTCCTGCTCGTAAATGTAGGACATGTTCTGCTCGCGGAAGGCGCCGTTGTGAAACCAATCGTCGCCCATCCAGCCGTCAACCATGGGGTTCATTGGCACTGAAACTTTCAGTGCGGGATGAGGATTGACCAGGGCCATGAGTGGCAAAAAGCCATCGTACGAAATGCCGAGGATGCCGACTTTACCGTTGCTTTCAGGGATGTTCTGGACCAACCAGTCGATTGTGTCGTAGGTGTCAGTCGCGTGATCGACCGGAGTCGGGTTCAACGGGCCATGGAGCGGGCGATTCATCACGTAGTCGCCTTCGGAGCCGTACTTCCCGCGTACGTCCTGGACCACGCGGATGTAGCCGCCTTCGACGATCACATCGGTGGCATTGTCGTAGCCGTACAGGCTTGGGCCGAGGTGAGAGCTGTGGACGTGATTAGTGAGAGCCGACGCATCATAGGGGGTGCGGGTGAGCAGGATGGGCGCGTTCCTCGCGCCCTGAGGGACAAGAATGACGGTGTGCAGCCTTACGCCGTCGCGCATTGGGATCATGGCTTCGCGGCGGGAATAATCCCAGGTGCCTTGAACAGGGGTAAACGTCGTCGGGGTTTCGCTGGGATAATTGGGGTACGAAGCGGGCGGCGTGCTTTGGGCGAAAGTTGTGGGCAATAGCAGAGCGGAAAATACGAAGCCAAGAATGAGCGCGCGATAGCGTTTCATGGAGCCCTCAGATAGCAGACAATCTTTCGTCCGCGAAACCGAGCATTATAGTGGAAAGTTCATCTGGCTGGAAAAATGAAAGGCCCTCTCCCATTCGACTACGCTCGGGGGCAGGCTTTCTCGCAAAGAACGCGAGAAATGGGGCACCCTCGGGAGCGACCGTGCTGGAGTGACTTGCTATCGGGCTTGTCGTGCTGAGATCATCACAGGTTTGAGTTTGACAGGAGGTTCTCTTGATTCGACGTCACCGATTCATATCCATTGTCATCGCAACCATGTCCTTCTTCTCTCTTGCGCAGTTCGCTTGCGCGCAGCAGTACTCAGAGAAGCTATATCAGGAAATGCACTGGCGGATGATCGGGCCGTTTCGCGGCGGGAGGACGCGGGCTGTGGCGGGCGTGGCCGGCCAACCAAATGTCTTTTATATGGGAGCGGTTGACGGTGGGGTCTGGAAATCGGACGACTACGGCCGGACTTGGACTCCAATCTTCGATCAGCAGCCTACACAGTCGATCGGAGCGATCGCGGTTGCGCCCTCGAACCCTCAGATTACTTACGTAGCCAGCGGCGAAGGACTGCAGCGGCCTGACCTGTCCGTCGGCGATGGGATCTACAAATCCACCGATGCCGGAAAGACCTGGACGCATCTCGGACTCAGAGATGGCCAACAAATCCCCGCGTTGGCCGTTGACCCGCGCGATCCCAATCGGGTGTTCGCGGCGGTGCTGGGTCATCCTTACGGGCCGAATCAAGAGCGCGGGATTTTTCGTTCGACGGATGGTGGCGCAACGTGGCAGAAGATCCTTTATAAGGATGAAAACACCGGCGGCTCCGACGTAGAGATCGACCGGACGAATCCGGATGTGGTTTATGCGTCGCTGTGGCAGTCGCGCCTTGGCCCCTGGGAAGACAACAATGCTTTCGCGGGAACTGCGGGCGGACTCTTTAAATCGACCGACGGCGGAAACACGTGGCGGAAATTGACCAAGGGTCTGCCGGACGATCTGGTGCAGATCAACGTCGCAATCGCACCCAGCCAGCCCAGCCGTCTTTACGCAGCGGTTTCTGCAACCACCGATCCTCGTCCGGCGATGAAAATTGGTGGGGGCGATCTGCCGATCGCGAGAGTTGACCCGAAGAATGCGGACATGGTTTACAGCACTGGCATTGTGACCGTGCGCTCAACGGATGGCGGCAAGACCTGGACCGGGATTCGCGGCGCGCCCGGCGGGGATGATTATCAGAACCTGTGGATCAATCCTGATAATCCGAACATTATTCTCCTGGTGTCCGATCAAGGTGCGATTGTCAGCGTGAACGGCGGCCATACTTGGAGTTCCTGGTACAACCAGCCAACGGCGCAGCTTTTCCATGTCAGCGTCACCAACGCGTTTCCGTACAAAGTTTGCGGCGGGCAACAGGAAAGCGGCTCAGTGTGCATCTCCAGCCGCGGCAATGATGGCGAGATCACTTTTCGCGACTGGCACCCGGTCGGAGCGATTGAGTACGGCTACGTTGCGCCGGATCCGCTTGACGCGGACATCGTTTATGGCGCCGGCCGGAACGAAGTCTCCCGCTTTCACTGGAGCACTGGCCAGGTCGAGAACGTCACGCCGATTCCTGTCCGCGGAAAGTATCGCGTAGACCGGACCGAACCCCTGCTGTTCTCCCCTGTCGATCCGCATCTCCTCTACTACGCCGCGAATGTGGTTTTCGAAACGAAGGACGGTGGCCGCTCGTGGCAGACCATTAGCCCCGACCTGACTCGCGAACATCCAGGAATTCCGCCGAGTGTGGGGAATCAGGTGGGACTCAATACCAAAGCCGAGAAGCAGCGCGGCGTAATTTATTCGCTGGCTCCTTCGTTCCAGAACGTGAACACGCTGTGGGCCGGGACCGATGACGGTTTGGTTTGGATTACTAGAGACGGTGGCAAGAACTGGAAAGATGTGGCACCGCCCGGCCTGACTCCCTGGAGCAAGGTCACGCAGATCAGCGCTTCGCATTTCGACGACGAGACTGCATACGTCTCGGTGAGCAGCTTCCGCATTGATGATCTTCGGCCTTACATTTACCGCACCCACGATGGCGGAAAGACGTGGCACGAGATCACGAGCGGCCTGCCTGGAGATGCCCCGGCGGATACCGTCAGGGAAGATCCAGTCCGCAAGGGACTGCTATTTACGGGAACCGAAAACGCTGTCTGGGTTTCATTTGATGATGGCGATCATTGGCAATCGTTGCAATTGAACCTGCCGCACACTTCAATGCGCGACTTGTGGGTACACGACAATGACCTGATCGTCGCGACTCATGGTCGCTCGTTCTGGATTCTGGACGACATCACGCCACTGCGACAACTTAACCCTGCCATAGCCAATCCCGAGACCTATATTAGTGAGGTACACCTTTTTGATCCTGCGATCGCCTATCGTATTCGGCGCGACACAAATACCGACACGCCGCTTCCGCCGGATGAACCTGCTGGCGAGAACCCTCCGGATGGCGCAGTCATCGACTACTTTCTGACCAAGCCTGCTTTGGGACCGGTGACGCTTGAGATTCTGGATGCGCAAGAAAAACTCGTGCGCCGCTATTCGAGCGAAGACAAATCCGAACAAACCCAGGCCGAGCTAGAGAAGCAGTTGATTCCGCTGTACTGGCTGCGTGCTCGGAAGACCCTTTCGAGCGACGCCGGAATGCATCGCTGGATTTGGGACTTGCGGTATCCGTCTCCCACTTCGACCGAGCATGAGTATCCAATCGCCGCAGTACCGCATGACACGCCACGATATCCACTTGGTCCGTCCGCACTGCCGGGGCAATACACGGTGCGGCTGACTGCCAATGGCCGCAGTTCATCTGCGCCGCTGGTAGTGAAAATGGATCCGCGGGTGAAGATCTCGCAGCCGGAACTGCAGAAACAGTTTGGTCTCGAAATGCAGCTGGCTTCCGCGATGACACAAAGTTCTGAAGCAGTCTCGCAGGCGCGCTCGATTCATGAACAACTGGGAAAGCTTGCCGCGAGCACGAACGGGTCGCTTAAAGAATCCGTCAAAGCGCTGGACAGCAAAATTTCAACCGTATTGGACGGACCCAAAGATCCATCGCCTTCTGCTCCATCGGAGCCTGCGCTTGCTGACAGTAACAGCACCGTGATTGCGCTCTACAAGGAAGTTGAAAAAGCAGATGCCCAGCCCACGGTCGCGCAAGCTGAAGCATTCACCAAGACGGAAGGCGATTTTGAAAGGGCGCTGAAGCGCTGGATCGAGCTAAAAGCGAATGAGCTTCCGGCTCTGAATCGGCGATTGGGCGCGGTTGGCCTACCGGAACTCCGCATGGATCTGCCTCCACAGCAGCAGGCAGGCGGGGAGAACGAAGAATGAGATCCATCTAGCCCAGACGCCCCATTTGGGTTCACGCAGAGGAGGCTCTCATCGGAAGGCCAGACGAGGGCGTCCGCCCCTACATGAAATGCGAATCGGTCGGCAACGAAGGCCGATTGGCACGAAAGCCAGGTTACCAAGTAAAATAGGTTACTCGATCCAGGTTCCCTTCCATTTGCTGTGAAAAATCCTGCATCGAATGACGAATGGGAGCAATCCAACCAAAAGTAGGTGAGCCGGTCAGTGATGAGCTGGCTCTGGTCGAATCGGCAAAGGCCGGGGACGTCACCGCCTTTGAAGAATTGGTTCGCCGGTACGATCGCAACGTCTTTCGCATTGCGCAGCATATTACGCAGAACCGCGAGGATGCTGAAGACGTCGTCCAGGACGCGTTCATCAAGGCGTACAGCAATCTGAAGCAGTTCCAGGGGCAGTCGAAGTTTTACACCTGGCTGGTGCGGATTGCGGTGAACGAAGCACTGATGAAATTGCGGCGCCGCCGTCCGGAGCGCACGATTTCGCTGGACGAAGAGGTCAAGACCGAAGACGACTCGGTCCCCCGCGAAGTCGCGGACTGGAGTCCGAATCCTGAGCAGCAGTACACTCAGGCTGAGTTGCGGGAGATTCTGGATAAGACAATTCACGGATTGCCGGCAACGTTTCGAACCGTGTTTGTGCTGCGTGATGTGGAAGGTTTGTCCACTGAAGAGACTGCCGACGCGCTCGAACTGAGCATTCCGGCAGTGAAGTCAAGATTGCTGAGAGCGCGCTTGCAACTGCGCGAGCGGCTGAACAAATATTTTCAACGACGAGACAAAAGCAATGGGTCGCAAAAACCAAGCAGCGGAGATGGCAAACAGTGAAGTGCTCTGAATTTCTCCACGAGCTTACCGATTACCTGGACGGAGTAATCGACTCCGGCACGAAAGCTGAACTCGAAGAACATCTGGCTTGGTGCCACAACTGCTACGTCGTCTGCGATACCACCAAGAAGACCATAGAGATTTACCGCGACTCCCACCTTTACGAACTTCCAGAAGACCTCAGGACCCGCCTGCGATCGGCCATCGTCACCAAATGCCAATCCAGGAAAAAGGCGGGACCCGAAGGGACCACCCAGTAAACTGCTTGCGTTTCAAGTACTTTCCCGGTCTTAGCATTTCGGATCTCTCTCTCCATCTTTTTCCTGTAGAACCCTTTGCCGGAAAGGTGAATCTAAGTAGATGGTGCCGAATCGCGGCTTCCCAGGCCAGGTGCGGCATTCCTGTGGGAGGTAGAAAGATGTTGTGGAGGATTTTTGACGCCTTCTTCGGTTGCTGGCACAACCGTTATAGTTTTCCGCTCACCGTGAAAAAGGGGCCGAGAAGCCGGGCAGCTTTTGCTACCGGAACCTACGTTGTGTGTCTGGACTGTGGCAAGGAACTGCCCTACGACTGGAAGCAGATGAAGATTGTCAACCCCAATGCGGAGAACCTTAGGGTTGGCTCGCTTGCGACTAAAGAAGCCGCGTAATCTCTGCTGCACGCAACGGCAATCCCGCGAGACAAATTGGTGGGACGTTGTCCCGGCAATTTTTTCCTGGAAGCTTAATCTGGAACACAACCCCGCTGTCTTCCGTACTAGATGAGGTATGCTTCTAGTTCGACTCTCCAGTTCAAATCTCAAAAAGGAGCCTGGAGAAACGGTGTAATGAGTGTCTTGCGCCCCGGTCTCTCCTTTCATGCTGATTATGCCTTTCCAAGCACGTCTTCGTTTTCTAATGATTGCCTGCATCTCCTGCCTGATGCTCCTTGCCCACTCCGCATCGGCCGCCAACGACCCGCAGCCGCCCCAGTTTCGCTTGCCGAACACTGCAGCTCCTGAGCGCTACCGAGTGAATCTGACGGTCGCTCCAGACAAAGACACATTCAGCGGAAGCATTGACGTGGACGTTAACTTCAAAGAGGCCACTTCTGTGCTCTGGCTGAATGCCGAGAAACTTACGGTGAAGAATGCGACTCTGTCTCTGGGTGGGCAGACACTCGCCATCCGCGTGATTCCGGAGCCCAAAGATCTGGTTGGTTTTTCTTTCGATCGAGCCGCGGGGCCTGGCCCGGCAACGCTACGTGTGGAGTACGAAGGCGCTGTGAGCCGCAAGGACATGGCCGGAATTTTTCAAGTGAAAGACGGCGACCATTGGTACATCTACTCCCAATTTGAAAACATATCGGCGCGGCGTGCGTTTCCCTGTTTCGATGAACCTGGTTATAAAGTGCCCTGGCAGGTCACGCTGCGTGTTCCCTCCAGCAACGGCGCATTTTCGAACACTCCTTCGCTCTCCGAAGAACCTGATAGCAATGGAATGAAGACCGTGGTGTTTGCCGAGACCAAGCCTCTTCCCAGCTATCTGGTGGCCATCGCGGTAGGCCCAATGGAAATTGTCGATGCCGGTCAGGCTGGTGCCAAGAACACAGCCATCCGAATTATCGTGCCGCATGGCCATTCCGCAGAGGCCCAATATGTCGCGAAAGCTACGCCAAACATTGTGAATCTGCTCGAGAAATACTTTGGCATACCGTACCCCTACGAGAAGCTAGACGAGGTGGCGATCCCGTATGCGGGTTACGCCATGGAGCATCCTGGATTAGTTACTTATGGCGCGGGCATCTTCCTTATGAAGCCGGACGCGCCGCTGGCGATTAAGCGTATCAGCACCAGCGTCATTGCTCACGAACTAGCGCATCAATGGTTCGGTGACTTGGTGACGACGGCCTGGTGGGATGACATCTGGTTGAACGAAGGCTTTGCCTCGTGGATGGCGAACAAGATCGTCAATCAATACCGCCCTGAATGGAAGATGAACATTGACGAGCTGAACAGCTACCAGGGCGCGATGAGCACTGATGAGCTGGTAAGCTCCCGCAAAGTTCGGCAGGAGATTCTCTCGGATGACGACATCGAAAACGCCTTTGACAACATTACTTATAACAAGGGCTCTGGGCTGCTGAACATGTTCGAGTCCTACCTGGGGCCGGAGAAATTTCAGCACGGCATCCAGCAGTACTTGCGCAAATACTCGTGGAGAAATGCAACCTCTGCGGAGTTCTTGCAGGAACTCAGCGGCAACAATCCCGTGCTGGTGAAGGCGTTTTCCAGTTTCCTGGACCAGGCAGGAGTGCCGCTGGTCACCGTGAAGCTGCAGTGCGCGGACGGCACTGCAAAGCTGCGGCTCTCGCAAGAACGGTTCTTGCCCCTCGGCTCACAAGGCACCTCCAATCAATTGTGGGACATTCCGGTGTGCGTCAGATATCCCACTGCCAGTGGCGACGCTCGTCAATGCACGCTGACCACCAGCAAGACTCAGACGCTCACTCTAGCCAAGGCGCGGGATTGTCCAGCTTGGGTTCACGCGAACGCGGGTGAAGCCGGTTATTATCGCGTCCTCTACGAACGACCGGTGCTCGAGTCGCTTTCGGAAAACGAAGAGAAGCTCACTCTACCCGAGCGTGTGGGGTTGCTGGGGGAACTTTCAGCCCTTACCAAAGGGCACGTGCCTCTCGGAGAAGCCATGGCGCTGGCGCCAAAATTCGCGCAAGATCCCAGCGCGGAAGTGGTGAGCAAGACGGTTGCAATCACGGGCGGTCTTGACGACTATCTCGTGCCGGAACAGCTCAAGGCCAAATACCGCCGTTACCTCTCTGATCTGTACAGGAAACGCGCCGAGGAGTTGGGCTGGAAGGCTAAGCCGGAAGGCAGTCCAGATACTCAGCTGCTGCGACCGCAGCTATTTGAGCTGATGGCCAATCACGCCGAAGATCCTGAATTCATTGACCAAGCGAAAAAGCTCGCATTCGCCTGGCTCGACGATCACGCTGCAGTTGATCGGGATATGCTCGGCGCAGTTCTGAACAGTGCTGCCGCCCATGGCGATCGCGCGTTGTTCGATCGTTTGCACGAGCAGGCGAAGAAGGAATCTGAGGAAGACGTGCAGTTCAGAGTACTGACCGCCATGGGACAGTTCCGGGACCCGGAAATCGCAAAGTCCGCCATGGCCCTGATTTTGACAGATGAATTTGATGTTCATCAATCCGTGTTTACTTTGGCTGCTACAGTTGCAAATTCGCCGTTTACCCGGGACGTTGGATACGAGTTCGTGAAGCAGAATTGGGACGCCTTGATTGCCAAGCTGCCGACCGATTGGGGCGCATTTCTCCCCTATGCTGCAGGAGGCTATTGCGACGCGCAACACCGGACTGACGTCGAGAGCTTTTTCACCGGTAGGGCAACCAAGTTCACTGGTGGGCCAAGAAATCTGGCCCAGGTACTAGAGCGAATCAGCCTTTGCGAGGCAAACAAGAAGACAAATCAGCCAAGTGTAAATGAGTTCCTGAGCAAGTAACTGGATTTTGGCTGCCAAATAGAAATTGGCGGGACTCTTCGGTCCCGCCAGTTTTGTTTCTGAGGAGTTGTAAGTTACTGGTTGTTGTCGTCCTGCCGGCGCTTCAAAGTCGGGCGGCCATCATCTTTGGTGGTCTTATCATCGGTTCCGTTCTTGTCGGTGGATGACGTACGGCGCAGACTTGGTTTCTTGCCATCCCGTTCGTCGTTCAGCTTGTGCTTGTTCTCGATGGCTGCCAGTCTGGCCTTGACCTCGTCGAACTCCGAACCGGTGACCATGTATTGCGCCCTCGCCGGAAGAATCCTGGCGATTTCCACTTGCGATTTTTCAATACGATCAGGGGTTTGCGGATGGGTGCCGAAAGCCTTTGAAATGGTGCCCGGCTTTTTCTTCTCTTGCGCCTGCACTTTCTCGAAGAAGGAGATGAAGGCCTGCGGATCATAGCCGGCCTTATACATGTATTCCACGCCGAGGTAGTCGGCTTCAGCTTCAAATCCACGGGAGAACTTCAGAAAAGTAAGCGGCACCGCGAGGCCCGCCCCTTCATAGGCCGCATAGCCAATGGGACCGCCGATAAAGATCAGTGGAATGGTCATCATTTGCATCAGATTACCGCGCGTATTCTCGCGGGCCGCATGACACGCAGCCACATGGCCGATTTCGTGCGCCATCACTCCGGCCAGCTCGGCCTCCTCATCAGCGGCGAGGATCAATCCGGAATTCACATAGAAGAATCCGCCGGGCAAAGCAAAGGCATTGATATCGTCCGAGTCGATCACTTTGATGGTGAATGGCACCTGGGAATCAGAGTTCCGTACCAGGTTCTGCCCCAGCCGATTGATGTACTCCGAAACCACCGGGTCATTGATAATTTTCGATTGGCTTTCCACCTGCTGGGATATCTGCTTCCCCATGGCAATCTGTTTTTCCAAGCTGTACCAATTGCCCATACCTTTTGCGCAACCCACATTGCGGTTACCAATAGCATCCAGATCGTCTCTGCTGCCGTCGTGAGCAACCTTGGTGGCAGAAGGCTCAACCGGAGCGCTCGACACCGGAGTCGTCTGCGAAGGGGGTGTTTGGTCCTTGCTATTGTTGTCCGCCGCGAACGAAGCTGGAATAAGGCAGACAAACGCCAGCAAAGCCGCAATCAGTGCCACGGGTCGCGATTTCATAAATGTCTCCAAATTGTCCTGATGGAATGCGCTGCCTCGATTATATTCCTCACACGCACAGCAATCCCCGGGGATTTCCCTGTTAAGTTGGACGCAGCTTGCCTGCTCTAGGTTACCTAGGCCGTGTGATGACCCATCGGATGCGGCAAATTCCCCTTTCAGCTTCCCCCAGTTGCAAAACCTGTGCTGATACGAGAACATACCCGTTTGCCTATAACTCAATGTTCTCATAAGGAAAACGCCTGCAATGGCCACACGCCAAAAGACCGCTCAAAACAAGACTGTTAAGACTTCGGACATCCAACCCGCAAAAGGAAAGCTGGGAGTAATGATCCCTGGCATGGGTGCTGTCGCCACCACGTTTGTTGCCGGAGTCGAGGCTATCCGCAAAGCCATCGCCAGCCCTATTGGCTCCCTCACTCAGATGGGCACTATCCGCCTAGGTAAGCGCACCGATGGCCGATCCCCAAAAGTTAAGGAGTTTGTGCCCCTGGCAGCGCTGGATGACCTGGTTTTCACGGGCTGGGACCCGTTTGAAGATGACATGTACACGGCAGCCCGCAAGGCCGGCGTTTTGGAACGCGAACTCCTCGACAAAGTGAAGCCTTTTCTCAGCTCAATCAAGCCGAGGCCCGCGGTCTTCGATCGTAATTACGTCAAGAAACTTGACGGCCACAACGTGAAAAAGGGCAAGAGCAAGATGGAGCTGGCCGAGCAGGTTCGCGCCGATATTCGGGAGTTCAAGAAGAGTTCTGCGGCATCACGGTTTGTGACCGCATGGTGCGGATCGACGGAAATCTTTCTTCAACCCACAGCCGCCCATCAATCAGTTAAAGCCTTCGAGAAAGCCTTGCTGTCTAATGACGAGGCCGTCGCACCATCCATGATTTACGCGTATGCCTCGTTGATGGAAGGAGTGCCGTTCGCCAATGGTGCACCGAACCTAACGGTTGATCTTCCGGTGATGCATGAGTTGTCGCGGGAGAACGAAGCCCCAATTTGCGGCAAAGACTTCAAAACGGGCCAGACGCTGATGAAGACCATCCTGGCGCCAGGATTCAAAGCGCGACTGTTAGGACTGGCGGGCTGGTTCTCGACCAACATTCTGGGTAACCGGGATGGCGAAGTGCTGGAAGATCCAGGGTCATTCAAGACTAAGGAAGAATCCAAGCTGTCGGTGCTGGAGCACATTCTGCAACCGGAGCTCTACCCGGAACTGTACGGCAAGTTTACCCACAAGGTCCGCATTAACTATTACCCGCCGCGCGGTGACAACAAGGAAGGTTGGGACAATATCGACATCTTCGGTTGGCTGGGCTATCCCATGCAGATCAAAGTGGATTTTCTGTGCCGGGATTCGATTCTGGCGGCGCCGATCGTGCTTGATCTCGTGCTATTCCTAGATTTGGCCAAGCGGACATCTGAGCTGCGAGGGATTGGCATTCAGGAATGGCTCAGCTTCTATTTCAAGTCTCCTATGACAGCGCCGGGGCTTTATCCGGAGCATGATTTATTCATCCAGCTCATGAAGCTCAAGAACACGCTGCGGCATTTGAAGGGCGAGGAACTGATCACGCATTTGGGGTTGGAGTATTACGACTGAGGGTCGAATTGACAAGTAATATGTGTGCACGTATACTGTGCACATGAACGTGACATTATCTATCGATGAACAGACGGTCAATCGGGCACGCAAGAAAGCCGCAGCTCTCGGCAAGAGTCTGAATCAGCTAATCCGCGACTACCTGCAAAACCTGGCTGGCGGCGACAATCCCGAGCACAGTATCGAGGAGTTCAAGCGACTCTCGGGCCAGGGCCATTCCCGCGGATGGCGCTTCAATCGCGACGAGATTCATGAGCGTTCGTAACTTCTTCGATACCAATGTTCTGGTCTATGCGGACGACAAATCCGCCCCTGCTAAACAAAAGAGAGCCGTGGAGCTGGTGGCTGAGCACCGGCGCTCGGGAACCGGCGTTCTGTCATTGCAGGTTTTGCAGGAGTATTTCGTCACCGTCACACGCAAATTAGCCGTCGATGCGCAAACCGCACGCCGAAAAGTCGAACTGCTGGCCGAATTTGATGTGGTCACTCCTGAGGTGACGGACATACTCGCGGCGATCGACCTGCACCGTCTCCACAATTTTTCGTTCTGGGATGCATTGGTCCTTCGGGCGGCCAAGCAGGCTGGCTGCCGCGTACTTCTCTCAGAGGACTTGCAACATGCTCGTGAAATCGACGGGGTTCGCATCGTGAACCCATTCCAATAGGCGCTCCCCGGCGCCTTTCACGCCGTCCGCCGCCGGTTCTGCCAGTGCGACCAAACGAACCACACAATTCCGGCCACTAGAACAACCAGAATCACCGCGTCGAATTTGTGTAGGTACTTGCCGGTTACGCGCCAGTTTTCGCCCAGCTTCATTCCCAGCCAAGCGAGCGCGAAGCACCAGGGCCATGATCCCAGGAATGTATAGATATGAAAGCGCAGACGCGGCATGCGGGCGATTCCCGCGGGCAGAGCAACGAAAGTTCGAACGACAGGCAACATACGCGCGATAAACACCGCCAAATATCCCCACCGTGCAAAGAAGCGGTCGGCCCAATCCAGTTCGCGGCGGCCCATCAAAATCCAGCGGCCATAGCGCTCGACCAGCGGGCGCCCGCCGTAGCAGCCGATTTCGTATGCGATCAGAGAGCCTACATTGCAACCGATTGCGCCGGCAGTCGCAACCCAAAGCAACTTCATCGTGCCTTCGTGAACCAGATATCCGGCGAATGGCATGATTAGCTCAGAGGGCAATGGGATGCAAGCGGATTCGATCGCCATCAGGATGACAATTCCACCGTAGCCGCTCGTAGCGATGAGCGACTTGATGAAGAGAAAAAGCGCGGCAAGAATCTTTTCAGTCATGAAGAAGCTTCTAGCTGTTAGCTCCTAGCTTTTAGCGAACTCAATTTCGAATTGCTGGGAATCAATATAGCGAGACGCTAGTGGATCAAGCACTTTTGCCCACTGCGCGCTCACGGTAAAAGTGCATTAGATCAGTCAGCACTGGCTGCGCATCCAATTGTCGCAACATGGTTGTTACTTGGCCGCGATGGTATGTGCCATGATTCACCAAGTGTTGCATTGATTGCCACAGCGGGTTGCTGTAAATGCCGAACTTGAGCGTTTTGTACTCCATCACGCGGTCGAGGTCTGATTGCGTTAGCCCACTAACGAAAGCCAGCAGACGGTCTTCGTGCTGCAGCCATTGTTCGCGTAGGCTTGCGACGTCGCGAAATTGGGCGACATCCGGCAACGCAGACGGCGCGCGTCCTTGGAAGCGCTCTAGCCAAATCCATTCCGCACCGTAAATGTGCGCTAACGTGTCGCGTACAGAAGAAAAACTTGATCCAAGCGGTTGTGCGAGCTGCTCCGGCGTAAGCTTTTCGGCGGCGCCCAGCGAGCGGTGGTTTGCCCACGAGTTGTAGTCGAAGAGGAGTTGGATTTCCTGCGGAGACATGGAATAGTTCCTCTCATTGAATCGTCAGAGGTTTAGAAAGATCCTTCTTGCGTGAACGTAAACCCTGGCAAGGCCACACCTGCAGTACTCTTCGCGACCTTGACCTTCACCGTAGGCGCATCCGGAGCAGTGACCTCAGCCGGACGCAACACCGCATATTGCGTGAAAACTTCGTTGTACAGCTTAGTCACCAGGTAGTCCTGACCGTCCTCGTCCTTACGCCATACCTGGCCGAGCTGAATTAATTTGACCGCCATGATTGCGCCCTCAATTCCAGACTAAAGGGAGGGATTGCGGTCGTCAATTCACAGTGATAGCACTGCTGGACGTAAACTTCAGGAAGGACGACCTGGTTTTTGCTAAGATGACCACCTGTTTCCGGAGAGAATGCATGGCCAGAGGAGTCACGCCGCGGCGTCCGGCAAAAACGGGCCGTCACGAGAGCGCAAAGGTTAAGATAACCAGACCCGCATTGGCGAGGACCACGTCCGCGCGTGCTATTCAGGCGCGGGGCAGCGGCCTTGTGAAACCGAAAGGCCGTGCGCTTCCCGAAAAACAAGGATCACGTAACGCTTACAATCCTCTTGCGCCTGAGCGTATTTCCGAAATCCTGAAGCGCCTGGACCAGCTCTATCCCGACGTGACTTGTGCCCTGACTCACAAGAGTGAGTGGGAGCTGTTGGTCGCGACCATTCTCTCTGCCCAATCTACCGACGTTCGGGTAAACATGGTTACGCCTGAGCTTTTCGTCAAATATCCGACAGTGCAGGATTTCGCGAAACTGGAACCGCAACAGCTTGAACCGGACATCCGCTCAACGGGATTTTTCCGCAATAAGTCGAAATCGGTGGTGGGCGCGGCGCGAAAAATTGTCAGCGAGTTCGGCGGCAAGGTTCCCGAGAACATGGACGACCTGCTCACGTTGCCTGGAGTCGCGCGCAAGACTGCCAACGTCGTCCTGGGCACATGGTTCGGCAAAGCCGAAGGTCTGGTCGTAGACACGCACGTCCACCGAATCTCTCGACGACTGGAACTGACGAAGAACGACGATCCCAAGAAGATCGAACAGGATCTGATGCGCGTGATTCCACGAGAGAAGTGGATTCTTTTCTCGCATCAACTCATCTGGCACGGGCGCCGATTGTGTCTTGCGCGATCGCCCAAATGCGTCGATTGTCTGCTTGAAAACATCTGCCACGCCGAAGACAAAACCTGGAGCACAGTGGAACGCCATCAAGGAGCGAAGGTCTAGATTTCGGGCTGAACGTCTGTGTCTCAGCTCTTTGCTTCCGTGTAGAGTGCACGCGGCACACCGTACTTCCCAATCCAGGCCTGCAAGACATTGGCTGCCGCCCAGATGGTCTCTTCTTTGCCCATACGAGCCTGCGTTTGGCTCGTGGCATCGTCGACCATGTCCATCAAACAGCCCCGCGGACCACGCCCTTCCAACCCATCATGAAAACTGCCGTCCACTTGCACTAGTTCGCCAAAGTGCGATCTGCGCTCCCTGCGCTGGCAGTGTTTCTTGCGCCTGCGTTTCCGGCTCCACAACCCGTCCTGCAGCATCCAAAGTCGTAACGTGTCGTGATCC
>WNGK01000476.1_pt1 | contig 40831 bp, 37 predicted proteins | sample 5400601 | NCBI WGS metagenome assembly WNGK01 (sample SAMN13153376, study PRJNA577476) | soil metagenome | isolation source: 60 cm soil or saprolite under Garry oak tree replicate 1 | place: USA:California | collected 2016-06-15 | reverse complement strand
TGAAGCCGATCACACCACCGCTCAAAGGCAAAGGTCTTCATACACTGCTCTTTCTCATGCGGCCATTCCCGCATGGAGTGCTGGACACCTCTGCTGAGAGCATACCCAACTTTGAGACCAAAAACAAGGTGTTGACGCATTTCCTCGCCATGTTGACGCAATTCTCCGCCAGATTCAGATGTGAAACCTGGATTCGTGGCAGAAATTCCGTAACATTTTGAGGGAGAAATTTTCGGGCAGGTTAATGGGCCAATTTCAAATTCGGGCGAAGATATGTGTCAGCAAAAGAAGAACAAAAATTCTCATCAAGCTCAAAGATCGGGCGATTTTATGCGTCAAAAGTGGCGAATTTATGGTCTTTCCGACAACGGTCGCGTGGCCTGGGAACGAGCTTGACGAGCTTTCATCTCTTCTTCGAGCAAGAGGCGGCGGAAGTGCTTGGCATTCCTTACGAGGAGGTGATGCAGGCGGCGCTCATCCCTGTGGCCTATACGCTGGGAACGGATTTCAAGCCAGCCGCCCGCAAGCCATTGGAGTCGGTGCTGCACCGGGACCGGTGGTGAGCGAGCGTATCTGCGGAAGGCACAGACCGGCATGGAATGCGGCCTGAACTCAGCAAAAGTTCGGCCGCTTACACATGCTCCTCCCGTATCATATGCAGGGTCTCGAGCGCTTCTGTGACATGTTTCTCTGAAGTAAATTGCGAGAAGAAGATGTGACGGACGATTCCCTGTCTATCGATGATGTATGTCACGCGCCCGGGGAGACCAAAGGCTGTAGACCCACCGTAGGGCTTTCTGATGATGCCGCCCTCATCGCTCAAAAGGAACGCGGCTACAATGGGAACGTTGATACGCTCTTACGAGCGCCTCGTACATAACTATACTGTACTATACAGCACTGGGGGCAGATTTTCAATTTTGCGAAACGTTTGATAAAAGCTGCGTGCAAGACTGTAACCCTCTACGAATTAACTTATGTAAAAACAATAAGATAAAGTTTTCAATTTGATGGAAATTTAATGGAGAAATTCATATGATCGGCAATTCAACAACATCCCCTTTGCGCCGTACTGCTCTCTCGTCATTTCGTCCTACACCGATGAACTGGCGGCAAAAAGGGGTCGGCATCGCACGCATCATCTTCGGCCTTGTCTGGGTCGTTGACGCTATATTGAAGTGGCAACCACAGTTTCAAAATACATTCGTTGATCAAGTGACAGCAGCCAGGGATGGTCAAACAGGACTCATTCAGGGCTGGCTCTCATTTTGGGCGGCCGTTGTCACAATCAATCCACTGCTCTTTGCTCGTATAGAAGCCACGACAGAGACTGCGCTCGCTGTCTTTTTAATCCTGGGCATCTTTAGCAACCTGACGTTTATCACCGGCATATTCCTGTCCCTGGGTATCTGGGCTATACCTGAAGGTTTGGGAGGGCCTTACGTACCTGGTCAAAGTACAGATATAGGGACTGCTTTTCCCTACGCGCTACTCTTTGCCCTACTCCTCTTCCTCTCGGCTGGAAGCTATTATGGACTGGATCGGTGGCTCACTTCAAAGTTGGGCCGCCTGGGCTTCCTGGCTTCGGGCTCTTTCTGGCGTAGCAGGAAGCAGGTCTGATGCTTTTTGTCAGGGCGAGGGCGAAGTCTGCGGCCTCGCCTGCTGTTAGAAGGAAGTAGCGATGGCTTCATTCTTTCCTCTTCTTCATTGCTGCTGTTGGCTTCCCGCTCCCTATTAGTCTAGTCTTACTGGGGCGGGAGAGCTTGCTGCTCGAGACGATTTTAACTTTGTTCAAAGAACACTTCGCAACGTTACAGGGATAAAGAGAGAATATATTAGCAAACAAAAGCAAACCCTCAACAGTACAAATAGGTGAACTGTGCCCATATCTGGCATTTTCTCATAATGTGTAGACGTTTTCCCATTTAGAGCCGTATATTAGATAGAATAAGTAGGCTCTATTCTACTATAGTCGCTTTTTTTGATGAGGGAATTCTGGATATGAAGATTCTTGATGCTCATACGCATTTGTCGGGGTCAGAAACGGGTGAGAACACCGAGGGAATCGTGGCCTGCATGGATGCATGTGACGTCGACAAAGCTTTCGTTTTTGCTCCGCTGCTCAATGTTCACTCCTGCTAGACCTCGTGCAGGGCCTTATTTCATTGGGAGTTGACGTCGAAGTTGTTTGCCCACGTCCAGGTCCACTGACGCGACAGCTTGCCGCGTTGAATGTTCCCTTGCAGTATATTGAGATGGTCCATCCCTGGCCCGGAGATGAATACCTTCTTGACCGTAAAGCAGTACAGGAGCTGGGCCAGATCCTGCGAAAGAAACGACCAGATGTCGTCCACAGTCATCTCTACCCAGCTCACCTGCACGCAAGTCTGGCCGCCGAGGAGGTCGGCATCCCGGCCATTGTACATACAGCGCATACCGTTATTGTTCGCCCAGGTGATGCCCTGCTCAGCTATGTGACTGCTGCGCGTACCATTGCTGTTTCGCGAGCAGCCGGTCGCCTTCCCGAAGATGTAGGAGTTCCGCCCGAGCGTATCGAGGTGATCTACAATGGCGTCGGCTCCGAACACTTTGAGCAGAATCTCGAGGCGCAGCAACGTGTACGCGCCGACCTTAATGTAGGCAGCGGGCCAATCGTCGGGATGGTCTCCCGTCTCTCACACGAAAAGGGGGTTGACGTACTGTTGCGAGCCGTCCAACAGGCGATACAGGTTGTTTCGCCGCTGACGGTCTTGATCATTGGCGATGGGCCGCAAGCTGCCGAACTTCACCAACTTGCGAGCCAGTCAGGTCTGAATGAGACTGTTCATTTCCTCGGCGCTCGTAGCGATATTCCTGTGCTCAACAGGCTCTTTGATCTGTTTGTGCTTTCCTCACGCGAGGAAGCGTGTCCGATGGCACTGCTCGAGGCGATGGCAGCAGTAAGGGCCGTGGTAGCCACGCACGTTGGCGGCACTCCGGAAGTTGTGACTCACGACGTTGAGGGGTTGCTGGTGCCGCCGGATGATCCAGAGGCGCTTGCCAGGGCGCTGCTCATGCTGTTAAAGGAGCCAGGCCGCCGAACTGCTATGGGGGGCTGCCGCTCACCAGAGAGTAGCCAGGCAGTTTACACACGAACGCATGGTTCATGAAACATTGTCTTTCTATCAACGCATCCTTGCGAACACGGCGCAGTTACCCCATACGGGTTCAAGGAAACGTTGATAGAAAGCAGAAGCGGTACATCAAGAAAAGCTGGAATAGAGTACATCTCTAACGTTGTTTGCCTTCAGGATAGGCATAACAATCCGAACTCCCTGGAAAGGAAAATTAAATATGACAAGCTCGAAGAAAGTACGTGTAGCAATCATCGGCGTCGGCAACTGCGCCAGTTCATTAGTACAGGGCATCCATTACTATCGTGAGGCAAAGCCAGAGGATTTTGTTCCTGGCCTGATGCATGTCAATCTTGGAGGCTACCACGTCAACGATGTCGAGTTCACTGCCGCTTTTGACATTGATCAGAATAAAGTGGGCAAAGATATCAGTGAGGCTATCTACACTGCCCCAAATAATACGTATCGCTTTGCAGATGTTCCCAAACTCAATGCAAAGGTATACCGCGGCATGACACATGATGGGCTGGGGAAGTACCTCTCTCGCCTCATCACCAAAGCGCCTGGGCAGACTAATGATATAGTGAGAATTCTCAAGGACACGGGAACTCATGTCGTTGTGAACTATCTGCCGGTCGGCTCCGAAACTGCTACCAAGTGGTATGTCGAGCAAATTCTTAGAGCTGGCGTGGGATTCGTCAACTGTATCCCCGTCTTTATTGCTCGCGAAGGCTACTGGCAGGAGCGCTTCAAAGAGGCACGCCTGCCAATGATCGGGGATGACATTAAAAGCCAGGTTGGTGCCACCATTGTCCATCGCATGCTGGCGCGTCTCTTCCGAGAACGCGGCGTGAAGTTGGAGCGCACGATGCAACTCAATGTGGGCGGCAACACTGACTTTTACAACATGTTGGAGCGCGATCGTTTAGAGTCGAAGAAGATCAGCAAGACGAATGCCGTGACAAGCCAGCTCGATTACGACCTGGGCGAAGAGAACGTGCATATCGGCCCATCGGACTATGTTGCCTGGCTCAGCGACCGCAAGTGGGCCTACATCCGGCTGGAAGGACGCACCTTTGGTGATGTGCCGCTGAACGTCGAGATGAAGCTAGAAGTATGGGATTCGCCGAATTCAGCCGGCGTGGTCATCGATGCTGTACGAATGGTCAAGCTTGCCCTGGATCGTGGTGTGAGTGGGACATTGGAGGGACCGAGCGCTTATCTGATGAAGTCTCCACCTGTTCAATATCCAGATGACGTTGCCCACGAGATGACCGAGGCGTTCATTCGTGCAGAAAGCCTGGCAGGCGACAAAGAGGAAGAAAGAGTAGACCGCCTGGACGGGCACAAGGCAGAGCTGAAAGCAGAATAGTTGATCGTGCAAACTGGCAAGAGGTCTCCAATGAGCATTCGAAGACCTCTTGCTATCAGTCTCCCAGCGTTGCTACCATAATAGCTTTGATGGTGTGCAGCCGGTTCTCAGCCTGGTCGAAGACGATAGAGGCTTTCGATTCGAACACCTCGTCGGTGACTTCCAGGGCACTCAGGCCATATTTCTCGTGGATTTCCTTCCCAAGTTTCGTACCGGTGTTATGGAGCGCGGGCAGGCAGTGCATGAATTTCGTGGCAGGGTCCTGCGTCAAGGCCATGAGCTTGCTGTTCACCTGGTAGGGCATCATTTGTTTGATGCGCTCGTCCCAGAGATCAGAAGATTCGCCCATTGACACCCAGACATCGGTGTACAGGAAGTCACATCCCTTGACAGCGGCTTCGGCATCCTCGAATAGTGTGATGCGCGCCCCGGTCTCCGCGGCAATGGCGCGGGCCTCGCTCAAGCGGGTTTCGCCTGGCCATGTCTGCCCGGGGCCCGCCAGGCGGATATCCATCCCCATCTTCGCTGCTCCGATCATGAGCGAATCGGCCATGTTATAGCCAACATCACCCAGGAAGCAGAACGAAACATCCTCTAGCGGTTTATGTGTGTGCTCCTGCATAGTTAGCAAGTCGGCCAGGACTTGAGTCGGGTGGGCCTCGTTGGTCAAACCATTCCAGACAGGAACGCCAGAGTACCGGGCCAGTTCTTCGACGCTTTCCTGTGCAAAGCCACGATACTCGATGCCGTCGTACATGCGGCCTAGCACGCGAGCAGTATCCTTCATTGTTTCTTTGTAGCCAATATGCGAACCGCCTGGACCTATGTAGGTGACATGGGCGCCCTGGTCGAAGGCGGCTACTTCAAAGGCGCTGCGGGTGCGCGTCGAGTCCTTCTCGAAAATGAGCGCGATCTGTTTGCCTTTCAGGCGTTGCACCTCTGTCCCCGTGTATTTAGCCGCCTTCAGATCGGCTGACAGTTGCAGCAGAAATTTGATCTCCTGCGGAGTGAAGTCATCCAGCTTCAAGAAATCTCGATCTCTCAAGTTAAAGCCCATTGTATTGTCTCCTATTGCTGCTTTCATCATTACGATCTTATGCTACAACAACGCCAGGCTCCAACGCGAGTACAATGTTACCATGCTCCCACTTCGCTTCAAATTCATCACTACCGGACGCTACCCACCCGGTGACGTTGCATCGTCTCTTCATCAACACTAGCACAACAATTGGGGTATACTGTGACGTGAACGCCTCTTGTTGTGATGAAGGTGTGCAGGAGATGTTTGAAACCAGAGGTGAAAGAATTTCATCGTTTGTTCATTGAAGGATATTCCACATGCAGATAGAAGAACAACCACTTAGTAAGGCAGTCGAATCTGAAAACACATCCTCTCTTGAAGCCCATGGACTATACCGACTAGGGCTGAATTTTGGCCGCCAGGTGCATCGCTTTCGCTGGTTCATCATCGCGTTTTGGGTGGTAATAGTCCTGGTAAGTGTTCCTTTCGCCGCACAAATTGGCTCTGTATTAAAGGGTGGGGGATACTCATATAAGAACAGTGAGTCGGCACGAGCCAGTAATATCATAAAAGAAAAGTTGCCCCGGCCGGCTACGCAGTTGCTGGTAATCTTTCAATCAACGAATACGGGAGTGAGCAATTCCCTTTACCAGAAAGAAGTGCACGGCTTTATGAACCGTGTACGCTCTTTCCCACATGTTACAGATGTGATCCCGGGTGGCACAGGGCTGGACGGTCGCACGACCTATGTGACGGTGAACTTTAATACAGGATCGGACACGGTTGGGGACCAGTTGAATGACTTCCGCAAACTACTTCCTGCTGGTTCCACGGCAGGCCCGGCACAGGCCTACCTTACAGGTGATGCTCCATTCAATCATGATTTTTCGCAAATCACGGTGCAGGATACAGAGCATGCCGAGTATTTTGCGCTGCCGATTGCCTTGCTTGTGCTGCTGGTTGTCTTTGGAACGCTGGTTGCGGCAGCTATGCCGATACTCCTGGCAATCGTTGCGGTGTCGGTGACCATGGCCGTAATCTACGCCATCGGCCTACACATATCGATGAGCGTTTTCGTGCTCAACATTGCCTCTATCATTGGTCTGGGCATCTCGATTGATTACAGCCTTTTCATGATCCGGCGTTTCCGCGATGAACTGGCGGCAGGGCGCAGTATCAGTGATGCCACCGGCTGGACGGTAGCAACAGCAGGTGAATCTATTCTCTTTAGCGGCTTGATCGTCATGATTGGCTTCTGTAGCCTGCTTTTGATTGGCGTCGATATCATGAGTTCACTGGGTATCGGTGGCGCTGTAGTAGTCGCAATTGCGGTACTATCTGCGCTTACACTCGTGCCAGCTCTCCTCGCTGTACTGGGTCACCGTATTAACGCGTTGCGTATCCCATTCTTCAGCCGCCTGACTATGCATACTTCGCATACTTCGCGTGCGGTGACTGATGGGGAGTGCAGTGAGAAACCAGAGGAAGAACGGCATTTCTGGCAGAGGTGGGCAATGGGCGTGATGAAGCGTCCCGTGTTGATCATCCTGCTCGTTACGGCTCTCCTTGTTGGGATGGGCTGGCCAATCTTCTCTATTTCTATCGGCTCCACAAGTTCTGCATCAGTGCCGAAAAGCTATGAATCACGCCATGGAATCGATATTCTGAATGCTCAGTTCCTTGAGACGAACGAGCATCCTGTTTTCATTGTGGTGCAAGCACCCGATGGTTCCAGTATGCTGACGAAAGGCAACCTGGCAAAGCTAGATCACTTGTCTAGATGGGTCGCAACGCGAGCGCATGTAACCGATGTGATCAGTTTGACCCAGATGCCGGCCTCACATGGTACTCCAGGTACTCCTGCGATCAGTGAGCAGCAACTAGCGATCTTGTACAGCTCCGGAGCGTATCAGCGCAACCCGGCAATGGCCCAGTTGGTTGCGTTGACAACGAACGGGAACACAACATTGATCACAGTGAGGACAAAAGCCAAAGTCGATAGTAGAGAGGGTAAGGAACTGGTGAACGACCTGCGTGCTGGCGACAAGGCGGCGGCTCAGGGGTTGACGGTACTCGCCGGCGGCGATCAAGCGGATAGCCTGGACTTCAACAATCACCTGTACGGCAACTTTCCATTGGCGGTCCTGTTTATCCTGATAACGACATATATACTGCTTTTGCTGATGTTCCGCTCGGTTTTACTCCCACTGAAAGCTATCCTGATGAATGTGCTGTCGGTGAGCGCGTGTCTGGGATTGCTGGTGTTCATCTTCCAGTGGGGTAACTTCAGTAATATCCTGGGCTTCACATCCGAGGGCTTTCTGGATAGCGTTATCCCGATTTTGCTGTTCTGCATCCTCTTCGGCCTCTCAATGGACTACGAGGTCTTTTTGCTGAGTCGTATTCAAGAGGAGTGGCTACTGACGCACAATAACCGCTGGGCGGTCGCGCGCGGATTGGAGAAGACAGGAATGGCAATAGCTGTACTGGTGGATGCGACAATTATCAGGACGCTGCTGGTGCCGGCGACGATGCGGCTTTTGGGGAGATGGAACTGGTGGCTTCCGGGAAGGCAGCTGCTCTAGACAATGAATACAACTGCAATTTTACAAGCTACTGCGCACCGACCGTATCCCCTCCCTCCTGGGCCCTGGATAATGACACAACGCTGGCACGACCTGCTCTTCATTCACTTGCCGCTTGCGCCTGATGTGCTGCGTCCCTTGTTACCTCCACAGCTGGAGCTGGACACTTTTGATGGGCAGGCCTGGGTGGGGATCGTTCCTTTTTGGGTGTCCCATGCTAGCCTCCGCTGGGTGCCGCCTCCCCCTCTGCTCTCGCGCTTTCCTGAAATTAACGTGCGGACATATGTCACATTGCGAGGAATCCCGGGCGTCTACTTCTTCAGTTTGGACGCGGGCAATCCACTTGCCGTACTGGGTGCGCGGACGGTGTTTCACCTGCCCTACTTTTTTGCGCGCATGTATATCCAGCATCGACAAGAAACGATCTATTACCACAGTCAGCGCCTGGGAACGCGAGGGCCTTCCCCAATATACGAAGCGATGTATCACCCAAACGGCCCAGTTTTCTTCGCGCATCATGGAACACTGGAGTACTGGTTGACCGAGCGTTATTGCCTGTATACCGTCACAGAGAAAAACCGGGTGTATCGTGTAGATATTCAGCATGGTCCCTGGCCTCTCCAGCTTGCTGAGCAGACAAGCAAGCGCAACACCATGGCTTCAGCCCAGGGGATTCCACTGCCCGATCAGCCTCCGTTGTTGCACTTTGCGCGACAACAGGATGTGCTGTTCTGGCCGCTACGTCGTATATTGTAACGCATCAATTTGTGATAGAATTGCTCCATGAAGAGTAACAAAGGCGGCTTTCCCCTGGCTATGCCAACGTTAGAAAGTGGAGTAAAATGAGTACAGATTACGAGTATATCGAGGTTAAGAACAACGAAGATGAGCAGCTCTACGAGGTGAAACTCGATGGGCAGGTCGCGACGCTTTTCTATGAACGGGAAGGAAACAGTATCATCTTTTTGCATACAGAAGTGCCGCCGGCACTGGGGGGTCACGGTATCGGGAATAAGCTGGCGCGCACTGCACTGGAGGATGCTCGCGAGCATAAGCTCGCCGTGGTTCCTTTGTGCCCATTTGTTGCGTCATACATTCGACACCATACAGAATATCTGTCACTGCTCACAGAGGCGGAACGGGCACGCATACTACGAGGCTGAATGATTTCCTCTTCCGCCCCTGCTATTCGAGGGCTATCATTAAATTGCGAACCTTATGGTTGTCTTTCATGAACTCAAGAACAACATGGATGTAAGCGCGTAGGAGTAGGGGGTTCATTGTCCGTCTATGTCCACGTATGTAAACCCAAGTAAATGATATTGGGTGTCAAATTGGGTGTCAAAAAGGGAGGAAAATACCAGATAGATCTTAACCGTCTATAGATATTCGCTGTTGTTTGTGGCTGTTCATCTTGTCCATGCCGAATCTTTCTCATTGTTGAAAGATTTGGCATCTGTCTAGACGAGGGATAGCCTTATTTGTCAGTGTGCAGAGTTCGAAGGAGAGACTTAACCCCAACCGTTCGCTGATGTTCGCTCTCGTTCTCCTCGTGCTCAGATAGCCCTTTTTCTGTTCATCATATGTTCTACTTTTCGCTGATAGTCGTCGGTGTTGCTGTATGCGTTGCTGTACAGCAGTGCAGCAGATGCCATATTAAATGTTGTGTAATGGCACATAGCAGAAAAGCCCGGAAGCTACGTCTGGACTGGGCTTAGCGCCTTCTCGTTGTACACAGTTACACAACAATCGATATGGCATCGTGTATGCTCTCTAGGGAACTCGTAAAACGTCAACAGGTACTCTTCATCTTCAGCCAGGCTTCGCACCCCCTCGGGATAGCGCTTACTGTATTTGGCGAGTGCTCGTCGCCAGTTGGGCTACGGCAACGATGCTCATCCGCTTGTTTTGCGCATGGTCGATTTCTTGTCTTTCATGAATAGATTGCTCCTATTGCGCCTTGGGAGGCTCGACCTTCTGGCGGACTTCTTCCATATATTGTAGTGCCTCAAGATGTGTTTTGATCTGCAAATATCTCGTTGTCCGGCTCTCTTGTTCCTCCTGAGGCGATGCTTGTAAATCCCTTAAGAAAGCAACATGTAAGAAGCCCTGGAGCGAGGAAGGCACTGGCTCCTTTGCAGGAGCGGCATCTGTAACAAGGAGTCTAGTTGCAGCACTCGCTCCTGGATCACCTGGGCACCTGATCCCTGAAGCGGCAGGTGCAGGCAACGTCGTGGGAGCGTCCCTTCTCGGTGTTGCAAGCGAAAACAGGTGATTCAAGGTATTTGCATGTTTATCGCGTTCGGTCAAGGTCTGAAGTCCAAAAATACTTTCAACGGTCGCCAGTACCGACGTGTGATCATACACGGTATGGTCGATGGTGCCCCTGGGAATAAGTGGCGATATGATCACGGCCGCTACCCGCACACCCAGTTGTCTAAAATCAAAGTGGTAGAGGTCGTTTGCTGGGTCGGTTGTGGCATCTCCGGGAGCAACGATCTGTGGTGGGGGCACATGGTCATAAAACCCTCCATGTTCATCGTAGGTGATGATCAGCACACTGTTTTCCCAGTGAGGTGAGGTGCGAATCGTCTCGTAAATCGTCTTCAAAAGCCTCTCGCCGCGCGTCACATCATCCTTAGGATGTTGCGAATCCCCACAGGTAAAATCCCCCACAAGGGCATGTCCATAATTCGGCTCGATAAAGGCATAAGTTGTCGCATACCCCGGGTTATTCAGGTCACCGCTGAAGTCCTTAAAGTCCTTGAAGTATCCCTCGAGAGCACGAATGTTCATGCCGCTTATGGCCAGTGATTGTGGGAATGCATCTCCTTTATAGATGGTCCAGCCCAGATGCGCTTTATCAAGCCGATTGTAAATCGTGCCGTTCTCAAATGTATACCCTCTGAAGAGGATAGCATCGGCCATCGTCTGAGGTGCCGGACTATGGTCCAACCCGGCTGATGATGCCGCGTGGACAAAGAAGCGGTTGGGCCACGTTGGCCCTGGCATCGATGAAAACCAGTGATCGCACACCGCGAATTCCTGCGCCAGGGTTGTCAGGACCGGGAGCTGATCCATAGCGTAACATTTCATGATCTCGCCCGGGTTGGCTGGATCGATCTTGCTATAATTTGTGACGAACCCACTATTCGTGATATGAGGATAATTGCCTCCGGCTCCGCACAGTTGTTCCTTCACATCATTGAATTCATGGCCAGGATCAAAAGACATCGTCCAGTCGGCTGGGGAACTAGCAACTACCTTCTTGCCTTGAGGGTCCAGGTTCCAGTCGTTCCTCGCATTCAGCCCGTCAAGAGTTGTTGACTGTCCGCTCACAGCATCGATCCCCTGTATGTGAGAGAGACCTAACAGGTGATCGAACGACCTGTTTTCTAACATCACCACAAAGACATGTTTGATGCGATCTTGGAGATTGGTGTTGGGGGTCATCCGCTTGTATCCTTTCCAAATACGTTATGCTATCAAATCCCGTGGTATACTGATGTTATGAACAAGCCAATCACTCATCTTCACCCGAACTTCTGGAAGCCTCTTTCTAATTATCCATCAACAGCTCGGCCAGTTTCAAGATCCACGAACAGAGTAGCAAGCACTAACAGCAGCAAGAGTCCCTAAACAGATAATTTGACTGTACCATAATCTATCCTACGCCCATGCAGAATGTTGTGGAATGCTGCATAGTAGAAATGTCCGGAAGCTAGGCTTGGACTTGGTTTATTGCCTTCTCGCCGCACCTCATTCCACAAAAACCGATATAGCATCCAATTCAGACTTTCCAGTAAGAGCCAAAATTTGGTATGACATCGAACATAGGGCTATAGGGTTGTTATTACTCAGAGAAAAATACTCTGCTTCTCTTTTATGAAGCAAAAAACATGTGTTTAGAAGAAAAGCACTTTGAGGTACAATAATACCTAGATCAGTACACATCTGATAGGAAGGTAACAGAGGTATACTTGGGTCTCAATAGAGCTATAGCGACAAGGATTTGTAAGGAGCATAAGAGCGTGGAAATTGATCAAAATACTTTGTCCTACTGGCAAACTACTGCTGCATCAGTTACATTTTCTCCCCATTTACCTTCTACTATAGAGGTGGCTGTCGTTGGAGGTGGAATTACAGGTGTTGCTTGCTGCTACTGGTTAGCGCAGACAGGTCACACTGTTGCTCTACTTGAGGGTAAAACATTAGCATACGGTGCAACTGGGCGCAATGGTGGCATTGTATCAATTGGCCTTGCTGAGTCATATCCTGATGCAATTGCAAGGTTAGGTCATGAGAGAGCGCGTAACGTCTTGTCGCTGACTCTGGAGAACCGAACACTTTTACGCCAGATTATTGCCGAGGAGGAGATTGCTTGCGATTACCGTGAACCCGGTCATGTGACATTAGCTCTTACTGCTGATCAAATGGAGAGACTCGCACGATCTGTTGCTATACTTCAAGCAGATGGTATTAATGCAGAGGTCATTGACCGTCAAAAGGTTCAAGAACTGATCCACACGCCCCTTGGACAAGATATTGTCGGAGGTAAGTTTACATCGGAAGTGGGATTAGTTCATTCAGCTCGACTAGTGCATGGCCTTGCAAAAGCCTCTCAGCGTTATGGTGCGAGAATATGCGAAACGAAGGTAGAGCGACTTGGAGCTGATGCAGAGGGGATGCTCATACACACTACCCATGGAACAGTAGTGCAAGGAAGGTGATAGTTGCTCTCAACGCCTGGACTGGAGAGCTTGTTCCAGCAATTGACAAACTAATCACGCCTGTACGTGGACAAGTTCTGGCTTATAGGCCACATGCGTCAGTCTTCACCACGAGCATGTCTGTTGATTTCACTGATACCGAGGAATACTGGCAACAAACCGTTGATGGCACAATCGTGCTTGGAGGATGTCGTGCAATCGCTCCTGGCTGTGACATAGGTGTTGGGGTGGATCAGCCAACGACAGAAGTCCAAACAGCATTGGAGCAGGTCTTTCCACAGCTTTTTCCGTCGCTTACTAACCTTCAAGTTGTACAACGCTGGGCTGGGGTGATGGCTTTTACACCGGACCTCCTTCCGATCGTTGACCAATTGAAGGATATGCCGAGAGCCTGGGTTGTCTGCGGCTTCTCAGGGCATGGCATGGCATTTGGGATGCGACTGGGCCAATTACTTGCCAAAGCAGTTACGAATGGAACAGTCCCAGAGGAGCTTACGCCTTTTCGCCTGGACCGCCCAACACTCACACTACGTTTATGAGCTAACTTCATACTGGCTTCCAGGGAGGTACGACTTCGTTCTTGATCCTTCATCGCAGTGGCAGCAAAGCAGCATCAAGAGCGACAACAAGCTATGCGCGAAAAAGCTGGTACACAGTGGAGAGAAAAAGATATTGTCTTCTGTAACCTGTACGGTGATTACTTGACTCAAACCTGTTTAGTAGGTCAAGCTCTCAGGCTGATTGAAGTGGTATCGAGTTACACGGCAATCATAAAATTGCGAATTTCGTAGCCCGTGGTAAGCTCATTCCAGTTGAGCGTGGGGATGCACTCCATGTGCAGAGAGTCAAGGGCCAGGAGGCGGTGCAAGAAGATATCGGTCTCCTGGATGGCGAGGTATGAGCCCGGACAGCGATGATGACCATCACCAAAACCCATGATCATCGAGGGGATGCGCTCCCCGTGAATTGGTCGACCAGGACAGAGCGCCAGGGGCTCCTCACCGACTACGGTTTCATCTACATTCGCTGCATAGATGTGGATATTCATCATATCGCCTTCGGGAATGACAACCTTCTTGCCCTGGCTTTCGAGGGGAATATCGGCGGTGGCCCGGCGATAGAGGTTGCCAACCACTGGCTCCAGGCGCAGAGTCTCGTGAAGCATCTCCAATCGTTCCTCTACAGGGGCGGCCAGGTAGCGATCACGCAATTCCGGGCGCTCCAGGAAATGCCAGGCCGCAATGCTGATAAACTCGCGCGTCGTGACCATGCCCGCAGCGGCGTAGGTGATGCATTCGGTCAATATCTCTGCATCGGTATAGTTTTGTGAGATCAGGTGTGAGATGACATCTTCCTGAGCCTGGCGCTTGCGGGCTCGAATGGCTGGTCGGACATCCAGCCAGTAAAAGGCAAGAACATGGCGTTGATGGAACAGCTGACGAAGCCTGGTGAAAGGCTTCCAACGCAATAGCGGCATCATCTCCTGCGAGGATGGTTGCTGTTGAAAGAAGGCATCCAGTCTCCTGTCCATGCCAGGTAAACGACTATTTGTTACTCCCACCACCTGAGCAGCGACCTGTACAGCCAGTTTCAGGCTTAACTGGCTCAAATCAACCCGTTTCTTGCGTTTGAGTTCGTTGACGAACTGATCGGCCAGCGTTTCCATGAACTGCCGATAGCTGGAACTGACGGTTTTGGGGGTGAAGAAACGCGCCGTTTGTTTGCGCTGTTGTTGATGGGCCTTGCCTTCCATGTAAAGGATAGGTTTATTCGTCACGCCAGGAATCTTTTCCAGCTGCTCTGCATTGAACCCCGCCTGCCTGGTCGCACTGCTGCGTAAGATTGTCCTGGCCTCTTCAAAGCCATGAACCTGCCAGACTCCTTGAGCATCGCGTTGAAGGGGCGTCGAACTTGTCTCCGGACTTGCCCCCACGCTGCGCGAGGTTTTCTGGTATGATAACGAACCGTGCTCAACTGGACAGTGCATGGGAGTTTCTGCCGATGCCTGTATAGAATGGGCTTCCTGCGTATTGGACATTGAGCGCCTGCTTTCCTATCTGTTATTATTGTGAGATATCAAAGGTCTTTTGATGTGTTATATATCTTATGATATACTATATATCACAACATGCTAAAAAGTCAAGGTGGGTGTTAGTGCTGTGGACATCTGGAGAGAATGCCTGTCACCCTGAGCGCAGCGAAGGGTCTGGCTCGAGGGACGGCGAGATCCTTCGCTGCGCTCAGGATGACAGCCAGGACAGCGCTCAAGACCTCTGACGAGGTAGGGAAGTCATACACCTCTCACGGGAAGTCTTCTCTCCAAACGTCTGTTAGTGCTGCTGCTGTTGTGATATGCTGTGAAACAGAAGGACCCGCGCAACCATGAAGGGGGGATTCTGGAGGTGTCCATGGAGATACAGGACCGGAGGGTCAAACGAACGCAACATTTGTTGGCCAGGGCCCTGATTGTACTGACGCTGGAAAAGGGCTACGAGGCCGTGACGATTCGTGACATCACAGAGCGCGCTGATGTCGGGTACGCCACCTTTTTTCGTCACTATCATGACAAAGACGAACTATTGAAGGATGTCCTGGACGTTGTTCTGACCGAAATCATTGACCTGCTTGGCTCGACGCAACCTGCTGCTGACCCGACAACCATCGGGGTCTTGCTGTTTCGCTATGTCCAGCAGCAGAGTGAAGTCGTTCGCGTACTGCTCATGAGCCATGCTTTACTTCAGCGTAGTATCGAGATAGCCACGCAAAACGTTGTGAGTGAACATACCTTCCTGCCAGATAGTGTTGTGCCGCTCGAGATTGCAGCGCATCATATCGTGGCCTCGTCCATCTCGCTCATCCAGTGGTGGTTGGATCACCAGATGCCTTATCCGCCTGAACGGATGGGGGTAATCTATCACGAATTAATTATCCGCCCAACCAGTGAGTTGGCCTTCTCTACGTAGTTACGGCCTTGCTGCCAAGATGGAGAAGATGGTGTCTTCTTGAGAAGCAGGGACCTGGCTGAACTCGCTTACGATGCGAATGTTCGTAAAACCCGCTTCATCATAGAGGTGTATGGCCTGTTCCTGGGTATACCACCGGGTGGCAGGGGAGCGAGTGTAGAGTTCCGAGGCAATAATTTTGCCCTCACGAACGACCTCGTACCGATCTTCTGTGTCCTCGAGTTGCTGGGGAAGATGGTACGTTGAGCGTGTCCAGCGGCGTATCAGGACACCATCCTCAGGCCTGACTTGTTCCGCAATCAACTCCCACTCCCCCGTGACGATCTGATCCGTGACTGGCCCTTGCCAAAGGATCATGAAGGGCATCACCAATACTCCCCCTGGCTCAAGATGATGAAAAAAGCTGCTCACGGCTTGTGTGGCTGCGTTGGGGTCTGTGACCAATTGAAAGGAGCTCGAGGGCACCATGATGGTGCGATATCTTCGCGGGACCGCCAGCGCCTCCATGCTTTGGTGAAAAAGCGTGGGGTGAAGAGCACGTTTCTGCGCTTTCTCTCGGCAGATCGCTAGCATCTCTGGCGAGTTATCGACGCCATCGATATCGATCCCCTCAGCAAGATAGTCGAGCAACAAACGGCCTGTTCCGCATCCGATATCCAGAGCAGGTTGGCCGCTCTGAAGAATAATGTTTCTATAGAAGGGTCTGTCCGACCAGTCAGAAGTATCCCCACGGAGCAGATCCCACGCAGAGGCGAGAAACCCTCGATATTCGTAATGCTCTGAGTCCATGACTTGCACTACCTTGCTCAAGCTCATGCTATTTCAACAACTTCCTCGCATGATTTTGTTTAGATCTGGCACACCTGCCTGATATGGGTGCTATGCCGTCACCTCGTCGAGATTCCGCAAAGGTCCAACTGCCAGCAGAATGCCGTTACCCCATGGGTCATTGAGCGCTATATTTCCTGCTCGTGGCTCAAATGGAACGCCCGCAGCTTCCAGTCGCGAGACAACCCGCGCCAGCTCGATCTCGTCGGGCAGCGTGATGGTAAAGTAGCGCAATCCGGCGGCGTTGGCGGGTGGGCGGCCAGCGCCCCGGCTGTTCCAGGTGTTCAAACCGATGTGATGATGATATCCTCCGGCGGAGACGAAGAGCGCACCGGGGAATTGCTGCATCACATCAAAGCCGAGGATGCCATGATAAAACTCTGCGGCCTGGCGCACATCGGCCACCTGTAGATGCACATGTCCGATGCGCGTCTGGGGTTCGAGTCCCTCGAATGGGCGGCTATCACGTTCCGCCTCCGCCAGCAAGTCCTCGAGATCGAGTGGATCTGTCGCCATTTGCACCTGCCCGTTGCGCCAGGACCATTCACTGCGTGGACGGTCGCGATAAATCTCAATGCCATTGCCATCGGGGTCAGAGAGGTAAAGTGCCTCGCTGACCGTGTGGTCGGAGGCTCCTGACAGGGGATAGCGCGTCTCAGCGAAATTGAGGAGCGAGCGGGCAAGGTCTTCACGTGAAGGAACCAGAATAGCAAAGTGATAGAGGCCGGTTGTGGAATATGGTTTGGGTTGTGCGCCTGCCTTCTCAACGAGGACAAGCAATGGTTTATTCTCAGGCGAACCCAGTATTGTCATATGCTCTGTGCGCTTCAACACTTGAAAGCCAAGCACCTGCTGGTAAAATGCCACCGAGCGATTCATGTCAGAAATGGTCAGCGTGACGAGACCAATTGATGTATCGGGATGAAGGGAAGGTATATCCTGCCCTTCTCTAAGACTGCTCATTAGTATAGATCTCCTTGGAAAGTGACTAGAGCGAAAAAAGACGAAGAACTAACGACATTTCAAAAAAGATGGCTTGAGCCAGACAGAACCTTAGCTGGCCCGTGCGTTGACATCCATGAGCACCGATTGGAGCACCTGCGCTACCGTCTGGGCGGCCAGCACCTGCTCCAAGGCATGCTCTGCCTGATCAAAGATCACTTCCAGAGAGCCTTGAATGTTTCTGCCCACCAGGCAATTGGGGTTTGGAGAGCGATGATGCAGCGACAAAAGGTGACCTTCATCCACTGCTTGATACACATCAAGCAGTGTAATTGCCTCCGGTGCCCGGCGCAATCGCCATCCTCCACCTACCCCAGGTTGCGAGGTCGCTAAACCGGCCTTGTTCAACATGCCCAGGATACGCCGAATAAACACAGGATTGGTATTGACGCTTCCGGCAATTTGTTCGGAGGTCAGGGCCTCGTCAGAGGTTTGGGCCAGTAACGTTAGAATGTGAGTGCCTATGGCAAACTGGCTGTTATTCGTATGAAAACACCTTTCTCCTTTTTTGTATTTGTCACTATTATAGTTACAAATAGGTATATTGTCAAGAGTTTCTAAGAGAGAGCATGCACATCCTATTCGACGACGCGCCATATCCGTTTCTTGTTGATTCGTACTTGCGGACCAAATTTGCTACAATTAATAAACGACGGAGTATCAGACAAAGGATAGTGTTAAGAGGAGAGAACGCGTGATTCCGATCAAGGACTATGCAGGGCCGCGGCGACGTCTTCCCTGGATAACGTGGGGGCTCATCGCTGTGAACGTGGTGGTATTTCTCTACCAGGTATCACTTGGCGCTGACGCCCAGGCATTCATGTTCGCGTATTCGGTTGTGCCGGTGGCACTGACACATGGTATTCCTCAGACGTCGCTGCCAGGAGTGCCTGCGCATATCCCATTTCACACACCAAGTCCAGTCTACCTCACGCTCATCACCTCGATGTTTTTGCATGCTGGTTGGCTGCACATCGGCGGCAATATGCTCTTCCTCTACATCTTTGGTGACAATGTAGAAGACCGGATGGGGCACATCCCTTATTTACTCTTCTACCTGTTCTGTGGAGTGGTTGCAGGTATTACACAGGTAGCAGTTGATCCAGGCTCATCCATTCCGAGTCTCGGGGCCAGTGGTGCCATTGCCGGAGTGCTGGCAGCCTACCTGGTGCTGTTTCCCCTGGCCAGGGTGCGAACTATCATCTTCATCGTTTTTTTCTTCACCATTGTGACTCTCCCAGCGTTTGTCTTGATCGGGATATGGTTCTTGTTACAGTTTCTCGACGGCGTGGCAGCGCTCTCCAACGTGCAACAGGGCATGGGCGGCGTGGCGTACTTTGCTCACGTGGGAGGATTTGTGACGGGCCTGGTGATCACTTTCCTGTTGAGGCCGTGGCTGCGACCACCGGCAAGTGTCAGCTATCCCTACTATCCACGGCACCCAGATTCAGCTGACCGCTCTGACTGGTGACCATAGCACAACGACCAGGATGGTGCAAATGCGAGACAGACTACTTCAGCGGGCTCCCACACTCAAAGCAGAATTGCACTCCATCAATTTCTGGCAGGAGAACATTGCAATGCGGGCATACTTTAACCAGGAAGGTTCCGCAGTACATACAGTGTTTCCACCCGGGCCGTGTCGTACGTTTACAAGAAGGGCAGGGCCGCGATTGTGTGAAGGCGCTGTCTTCAAGTACAACGCGTTGTTCAAAGCGAGCGGGATGCAGGAGCGCTAGATCGAGACCATCGGGATGCTGTGTGGCAGCGATTACCACCATTGACGGGTGGTAATCGCGTCCGTCCATCTCTACCAGCACCTGGTTGAGCCACTGCTGGCGTTCTTCCTCCGTACTCAGCTCATTGATAGCGTCAATATCGTCGAGAAGCAGGACACAGGGCGAAGCCTTTCTTGCCTGGTCGAAAATATACGCGATCATGCGCCGACCTCTTTGGGCGACGCTCCCGTCTGCAAGCAAGGCACGCTCATCCTCAGAAAGATCAACGTCCTCGAGCTGCATGATGTCGTGAGCGATGTCATTGAGCATCCTAACAAGTGCTGAGATGGAGAGGGTGAACAAGGGTACGACGGCCTCACCGGCCACAGCCTTCACAAGCGGAGTTCTATTCCTGCGAGGGTTGCCGACAAGTAGCATACCACAGAGATAGTTTTTCTCCCCCCGTCGAGCCATCCCCGGTCTCTTGAGAAAATCGACTGCTTCTTGCATTGAGCGCTTCGCGGCATCTTCCCCTATGATATCTGTGAAAAGCCGGGTAGGGCGCTCGAACCCTCTCAGCGTTTGCCATGATCTGCCGTTGCCGAAGCTTATTACAGTCTGCTCTCGCACTCTGGAATGTATGAACTGGTCCATAGCGACTGTATAGTCTAGCCCCGTGCTTTCAATGACGGGTGCGGGGATCACTCTCTCGGCCGGCAATAAGAGCGCCAGCAGCGGTTGCGTATGATGGTGACGCAAGGTTCCCAACAGAAGATGCTCCGGAAGGGTCAATGGAGCATGCATAGACACTGCAAAGTAAATGGCCTGGTCTATGCAGTCCTGGGCATCCTCAGATAGAGGGAAGTCGTCATTGAAAGGGCTCTCCGCTTCAGCATCAAGCGGGATATCGAAGATCTGAGCTGTCTGCAAACGCATTGTCTGCCAGTCTATGCCTAGTTCGCTCAATACCCTCCTGACTCCGTCATGGCCCTGTATAATGACTCCAAGCAGGAGCAGCTCTGGAGTCACCTCACTGATTTGCAGGCGAACAGCCTCCTGTTGCGCTATGCCTAATGCTTCGTATATTGAAGGCGCAAGCCAGCCAAGCACTTGCGTTCCTATTCTGGAGGTAACGGTGGTCATAATATGTTCCTTCGTGTATCAGGGTTCCTGATATAAGCTTCTCTACCAGGGCGGGGGCAAGCCTTTACACGGATAGGTATTTTGTGACATCGCTTCGGAAGCACCTTCGTACCCGTAGGGACGCTTGCGTCGCCCTCGTCCTGCTCCAGTGCACGCGTTCCCCCTCCTGCCGGGGGGCGACGCAAGCGTCCCCTCCCCACTCCGCACTACCCCCGCCCCTACGGGTACGCCTTCCCTTCCCCTCAAATAACTTACCCTTGTAAAGCTAGCCCCGACCCTACATTTTTGTTGTTACTACTTGTTTACGTCCTAATCATTCAAAGCGATGCGTGCTATCCACGCAAATAGTACTCCAACTTATTACGGAACTCAAAGGTATATCTTACGACGCTGTTCTGTTTCGATCAACGCCAAGGTTACGCCGTATCTCTAACGAGCGAAGAATACCCTCTCGCGTCAGAACGCCGACAAGCCGTCCATCTTGGACAACAGCTAACTGGTTCACATCTTGCCCTGTCATTAACGGCAGCACATCTTTCACATTCTGCTGTGGGGTGATGGTGTGCAAACGCTCCAGAGGTATCATGGCATAGCCAACAGGCGTCTGCGGCCACTGGTCTCGTGGCACATGACGAATATCGGAAAGCGTGATTAAACCAGCTAATTGATCACCTTGCATGACGAACGCCGAGCGAAGCCCCCGAGGGAGGAAGTATTCATCGACTAACTTCTGAAGCGAAATATTTGCAGGAACCGTCAACACGTTGGTATCCATGATCTGGTTGACCGTCACACCACGAAATGCCGTATCAAGCATAGATTGGCTCCGAGCAGACTGTGCAGAAGTCAACAGAAACCAGCCCGTAAAGATGATGATGAGGCCATTAAATGCGTTCCCCGCAAAGAATAGAAGGATACCCCATAGAATTATCAGGTAGGCAAAGGCCTGGCCGACAAACGTCGTGATATTGGTGGCTGTCTGAAAGTTACCGGTGGCTTTCCAGATGATTGAGCGCAGGACTCGCCCACCATCAAGAGGGAAGCCGGGAATAAGGTTGAAGATGCCAAGAATGATGTTCATCAATGCCAGGTACGAGAGGATAGGGACAATCAGCGAATGCGTGCCTCTTACCAGAAGCCAAAGTCCGTAACACACTACACCGATGAGCAGGCTTACCAGAGGCCCTACAAATGCCATGGAAAACTCTATCCCTGGCGTTTGCGGTTCCTGTTCTATATTCGATACACCGCCAAAGATGAAGAGGACGATGCTCTTGACTTGCAAGCCACGAGAGCGAGCGACAAAAGAATGAGCCAGTTCATGTAAGAGGACAGAGACGAACAGCAGGATTGATGCAATGAACCCCAGGAGATAATAGGTCGCAGTCGAAGACCCTGGATACGTGATTGGAAACCATCCAGTGGCAAGTGAAAAGGTAAGAAACACCAGAATAATCAACCAGCTGATATGAATGTTGATGTCGATACCAGCAATTCTAAAGATACGAAACGACCCTGGCATTTGTACACATCCTCTCGTTTAGCGTAAACAACATAACAATAGGCATAGTAAGACGAAAAGCATGAGAGGCGCAAACTGAACAATTCAATGGCTAGCCAGCGCCGGAGATCGCTAAACAATATTGAGAGAGATGTGCAATTATCTCTTGCACATCTCTTTTTTTTCTGAACTTATGTATGCTGTACTTCATCTGCTGGCGGCACGGGTGTCATCAGGCCTTCATAGATGAAATCGCGGCAATGCTGGGCTACGAGTTGGGGATCGACACGCAGGCGAGCTACTCCGGTTTCCATTGCGGCTTGCGCTACGGCGGCAGCCATGGCAGGGGCAATATCGTAATCCATTGCCTGCGGGATGATCTGACCTTCCTGAAGTTCGCGGTCAGTTACCATGGATGCTAAGCGCTCGGCTGCCGCTAACTTCATTTCGTCATTGACGGTGTGAGCACGCACATCGAGTGCGCCCCGGAAGAGACCGGGAAACGCTAAGGAGTTGTTCACCTGGTTGGGGAAGTCGGACCGTCCTGTCGCTACTACGCGCGCTCCTGCAGCCAGAGCTTCATCGGGCATAATCTCTGGAACGGGATTCGCCAGGGCGAAGATGATAGGCTGGGGCGCCATTGTCTTCACCATATCGGGTGTCAGGACGCCAGGGGCAGATAATCCAATAAAGATATCTGCGCCCTCGACCGCCTCCGAGAGTCCGCCGCTTTTCTGGTCGAGATTAGTACGATTCGCTATTTCTTCCTGCACAGGATTCATACCCGCAAGACCTGGCCGCAAGATGCCGCTCCGATTGAGCAATATTAGCTTTTTCATACCCCAATACATCAGGAGATTGGCGACAGCGATGCCCGCAGCTCCGGCTCCCAGTATCACGGCAGTCACATCCTCTTTCCGCTTGTTTACCAGGCGCAGAGCATTGATGATACCTGCCAGAACCACGATAGCTGTACCGTGCTGATCATCGTGGACGACAGGTATATCGAGCGAATTGCGCAGCCGATCTTCAACCTCAAAGCACTTCGGGGCGGCGATATCCTCCAGGTTTATCCCGCCAAAAGAGGGGGCTAAATACTCAACGGCAGCGACAATCCCATCTGTATCTTGCGTAGATAAGCAGATGGGATAGGCTTCGATGCCGGCAAAGGTCTGGAACAGAATGGCCTTCCCTTCCATTACCGGTAATGCCGCTCGTGGGCCAATATTGCCTAAGCCAAGCACAGCGCTGCCATCAGAGATCACTGCCACACGATTACCCTTGCCTGTATAGTCAAAGGCACTATCTGGCTCTTCGAGAATCTTATAGGCAGTTTGGGAAAGACCGGGGTACAAATATAAGGAATTGAGGACGATATAATCGCGAATGGGCACCTTTGGCTGAATTTCCAGCACCCCCTGGTAGCGCTTGTGCAGTTCGAGGGCCTGCTCCTGGGTATTGGCATAATGATGTGACGGTGGAGGTACAGGCCGGTGACCTTCATAGATGGTCCTGCGCGCCTGCATCTCAATCTCGTCCGGATCTTTCTCGATACGGGCGACACCAGTTTGCCTTGCAGCTTCGGCGGCGGCCCGCGCGACGCGAGGAGCTACACCGTACTCCATGACCGAAGGAACAATCTGCTGGGGGGAGAGCTGCTCTGGTGGTACAAGATCAGCGATAGCATGTGCAGCAGCAATCAGCATCTCGCGGTTAAATCGTGTGGCACGCATATCTAATACTCCACGAAAGATGCCTGGCAACACGAGCGCGTTGGTGATCATATTGGGAATATCAGGATGCCCTGTCGCGAAGACAGCCGCTCCAGCGGACTGAGCATCTTCAGGTGTGACACCTGGATCAGGCAGAGCAAGTGCAAAGACGATGGAGCGTTCTGCCATTGAGCTTATCACCTCTGGTGTAATCGTATTCCACGAGGAAAGAGCTATAAGCACATCGGCACCGCGCACAGCATCGCTGAAAGTTCCGGATATGTCATTGGGATTTGTCTGGCGAGCAATGTCTAGTTTCGCCCAGTTCATATTGTGGGTGCGGTAGCGATGAAGGATGCCGAGACGATCACAGATCAGGACGTGTTGGAAACCATCTTGCAGCAGCAATTGGGCGGTACCGATGCCACCCGGGCCAGCACCGTTGATGACGATACGGACATGCTCTTTCGTCTTATCCACAAGCTTGAGCGCGTTATAAAGAGCGCCCAGAACAGCAACAGCGGTCCCCTGCTGGTGGGCATGTAAAACGGGGATATTGACGGCGCGCGCAAGATGGTCTGTGACTGTAAGAGCGCGCGGTGAATCGATACTGCTGAGGCAGAATCCACCAAAGGTCGGCCAAATCGCTATGCCAGCGGCGATAATTTCCTCCACATCTTGTGTGCCGAGAGAAATTGGAAAGGCGTCTACCCCACCAAACGTTTTGAAGAGGATACAAGCGTCTTCAAGCATCGGCAGCGTCGCCAGGGGGCCGATATTGCCAAAACTGTAGGCCGATGAACCATCGGAGACCAGGGCGATAGTATTGCCCCGCAGAGTGTAGTCAAACGAGGTAAGAGGCGCTTTCGCGATCTCCAAACAGGGGGCTGCGACACCCGGAGTATAGACAAGGCTCAGGACAGAACGGTCTTTGAGCGGTACCTTACTGGCAACGGTTATCATGCCACGAAGCTGCTTACGATATTCTAAGTCTTCCTGCGATCTCAAACCTAATGCAGGGAAAGGGGCAGCTGAAGATTGATTGCTCTTACTCGAATCAATACGTCCTTGTTTTCCATTTTCTGGCTTTTGCATTGGTAATCCTCATCCTTGCTTGTCTTGAAATAACAACTTACTCATTTTCGATCCAATAATTTTTTATTATATGAAAGTGGCCTCTGTACTGCAATCTGTGCCACAATCTATGTCAGGGTTATTCCTGACTGCAATACTTGACACAGCAATAAAAGTTCAGGTACATTTCTTTAGGGCAAGCTGGACTGTAAATGTAAGATGAGGCCGTCAAGGTGAGAACTTCAGGGTATAACCATTGTGATACTGAGAGAAAAGAGGCGAGGGACGCTAATGAATCAAGAAGGACGAGTCACGACTGAGCGGCACGGGCACGTGCTGTTGATTGGACTGGATCGAGCCGCCAAGCGCAATGCATTTGACAGGGCCATGCTCAGCGCGCTTGCGCTGGCTTATGGTGAGTTGGAGCATGATGACGACCTGCGTTGTGGTGTGTTATTTGCACATGGAGATCACTTCACAGCAGGACTGGAGCTTACACAATTCGCATCATCTCTGGGCCAGGACATACAAGAGCTACCGGAGGGTGCTATTGATCCACTTGGCATCAAAGGGCCAAGGCTCAGCAAACCCATGCTTTGTGCGGTGCAGGGTATATGCCTGACGATCGGCATCGAACTGATACTGGCAGCAGATATTCGGGTTGCCGCCAGCAACGCTCGCTTCGCTCAGATAGAGATCAAGCGCGGACTCTATCCCTTTGGTGGCGCGACGATCCGTTTTGCGCGTGAGACAGGCTGGGGAAATGCGATGCGTTATTTGCTTACGGGCGACGAGTTCAATGCGGCAGAGGCGCACCGCATTGGTCTGGTGCAGGAGGTTGTTGAGCCGGGACAGCAACTCGCTCGCACCGAGGAACTGGCCCAGGTTGTCGCAATGCAGGCCCCACTAGGTGTACGTGCAACGCTGGCATCGTCCCGATTAGCTATAACCGAGGGTGAAGAGGCTGCAATTCGGCGGCTTGGGCCCGATTTACAGCCTCTGATACAGAGCGAGGATATCCGAGAGGGCATCCAGTCATTCATTGAACGCCGTCAGGCCAACTTCAAGGGGCGATAACCATGCTTTGAAGGATGGATTTACCGGCTAAGTGGAGGTGAAGAAGAGGATTTTAACGGGGTTTCCGGGGCATGCTCTGGCTGGAGCTCATGGAACGATTTCATTCCGAATAGCCAGCGCGATACTTTGATGCGCCTGATGAAGAGATCAAACGAAACGAGCGTGGCAATCAGAGCGACCGTGCTGACGAACAGAAATTTAATGCCCATATTGATATTCCATGCCAGGGTGAGAAATGCAATGACCACGATGACGGGATAGTGCAGCAAGTAGAACGGTAAGACGGTTTCATTGGCATACTCGATGAATTTGTCGCTGAAATTCAAGAAGCGCATGCCAAAATACAGCACAAAGAGCATCCAGGACCAGGTCACGATGCTACGCAACAACTGGTAGAGGACATATCCTACCGAGTAGGTGGAGATACTATCCCAACTACTTAATACGCCGGTGTAAGATGCTACCAGCATGATGAGCAAGCTGGCGATTCCTACAAATAGAGCAAGCTTCCACTGCTTCTGAATAGCGGACTCGAAGCGGGGTTCTGCCAAGAACATGAACCCGTATATAAAGATAAGAAGCCAGGTAAAAAAATCTGACCAGCTTTGATAACCAGGGAATGGCGCTCGTAAGGCAAGCTGGATGAGCGCAATGGGTAGGACAAACACGAAGAGCCCTCCAGGTCTATCGCAAAATGCTGCTAGCTTCGAAATAAAGCGTAAACTTCGCTCGCGTTTCAAATAAAGCAGTACTGGCAGTGCCAACGTGGAGATAAAAAAGAGAAAGACCAGAAACCAGAGATGGTAAGCGTATATCCCGAGCCATTGCGGGTTCCAGCTAATATGAATGTTCTCGAAATAATAGGGATAAAATTGTAAAAAGTTACCGTGGTAGAGCGAATGACTGATCGCTATAAGATAGGCTATAGGTGGAGAAAGCAAGATGAAGCCGACGAGACAAGGAATGATCAGCCGTGTGAAGCGTTCGCTGACGAATTGACCGGCCGTTCGAGATTCGAGGGCAAACCAGGCGCTTGCTCCTGCAAGAAAAAAGAAAAGTGACATGCCCCACTCCGTGCCGAAGACGACCAGTACAAGCAGGCCGGTGTTCTGCTCTCCACCCTTGATATGCCAGTAGAACTTATCGAATATATCGGCGGTATGCGCGTAGAACACTCCCAATACAGCCAACACGCGTAGCCAGTCGAGATAGTGGAGCCTTTCTCTCTGTATGGGCCCTTCATATCTGAGTGGTCTCATAGCGTTTTCTCACTTTTTCACAAACAGCATACGGTCACCAGGATGCACACCAGCACGAGAACAGCCGTGACCGCATAATAGATGCCTGCATTGGAGCGGATCACACTTGTACTGATGGAATGCTGAACTGACCACTCACACCCATGGTTAATAGATCAGGATATGCGTGTAAAGTTGCACGAACCCGTACAACCACGCGGCATCACCCTCCGACATATTCACACAGCCATGCGAGCCATGGATGGAGTATTGCGTGCCGCCCGGATCGAGGTGGGGAAAGTTCGTACCGGGGCCGTACTCAGTGCGCCACCAACTGTCGTGAAAGAAGTAGCCGTTGCTATGGTATTGCATCGCATAGTTAATCGGCGTCGGCGGATACCAATCCGGTGAAGACGGCGGGGCATCAGATTTAAACTCGGTGGGCGATTTTTTCCCCTCAATCCACCAGGTGCCCGGAGGCGAAGGCAGCTCTGGCTGCCCAGTGGTCACATGGAATGCCTTAACCAGCTTTCCGTTCTCGTAGACACGCTCCGCTTGTTCGGCAAGAGCAACAACGACGACCTTCGTGTTCATATAGTGGTAGTGTTGCAACAACTGGATATCTGTTTTATGCACCTGATCGTAGGGCGTTTTGTCCCCAAAGTCTGCCACCATCGCCTGGAAGTTGGTTATATCCATGTTCAGGTCTTCGACGGCTTGCTGGTAGTCCATCAAGGTTTGCGCAGCCGAAAGTTCCCCTTGCAACCATGTTGAGCTGGTGGCTCCATTGGACCCATACTCGAAGCCCAGTGGGTACGTGGTATTGTTGTACGAGTCATGGAACGTATGCTGTTTCCCAAAAGCAGTGGCATCCTGTTGCAATTTCTGGAACAAGTAGGTGCTCTCTGTTTTCATAGCCGGAATCTGAATGGCCACGATATGCGTATGCAAAGTATGCAGCGTTGTTTTGTAGGCTGCATCGGTGGTGGCAGTACGAAGAGCCTGCTGGTCGCTTTGATACTGCTGCTGATAGGTGGTGATATTGCCTTGATACTGCTGCATCAAAGCAATCCATTGCTGGAATGTTTGCAGTTGTGCGTTTCCCTCGTTTTGCAACGTGCGATCAACAGTTGGCGTCGGATTAGTGCCTGCAGTTGTGGTCGTGGAGCTTTGGGTCGTTGCCCCGCTACAGGCGCTGAGTAAAAAGAGGCAGAGCAAAACTCCGCTTAGCATTACAGTGCGTAAGCGACTCCAGAATGAGGTATGTATTCGTACATGCGTTTTGTTCAATACGCTGATCCTTTTGATGATAATCGTGAAGTGTTTCTATTGCCCCAGTTTATATCGTTAACACGATTTCGTCAAACCCAAGCAGAGGGACGGCAGCCTGTACTGAGCAAGCACCGAGCGTATGGAGAATCCCTCCATCCACGGAGCGCGTGATCTCCTCACGATGGAGAGACGGGCGCTTGCCAGACGCGCACCAACCCATCATCATCTCCAGATGCGATGCGCTTTCCATCAGGGGACCAGGCGACAGTTAGCACCTCGCTGCGATGATTGCGGTAGGTCAACACTGCATGACCCGACAGACTATCCCATATTTGTACTGTCCTGTTGGTGTTGGCTGAGGCAATATACTTCCCGTCGGGTGACCACGCCACCCCATTCACCCAATCACGGCAGCAATAGATCCACAAGAATTTGCCCGTGACCGAATTCCAAACCTGCACGGTCTTATCAAAGCTCACCGAGGCGATCTTCTTTCCATCAGGGGACCAGGCGAGGGCAGTCACAGTGTACGAATGGCCCAGGTAGGTCAACAGTGTCCTTCCTGTGGTGGCGTCCCAGACTTGCACGGTTGAATCGATACCACCAGAAACGAGGTATTTTCCGTTGGGGGACCAGGCGACCGTCATCACCCAATTGAAGTGACCATGGTACGTCATCACCGCGTCTGCTGTGGCAATATTCCCTATCCTCCAGACCTGCACCGTCTTATCATAACTGGCAGAAGCGAGATGGCTTCCATCAGGGGACCAGGCGAGGGCAGTAACTGTGTCCGTGTGACCACGAAAGGTCCAGAGGCGTCTGCCTGTATAAGCATCCCAGACTTGCACGGTCTTGTCAAAACTGGCGGAAGCAATGTCCTTCCCATCAGGAGACCACGCCACGGCAGACACCATGTTCGAGTGCCCTCGATAGTTCAAGTAGAGATGCCCGGTTGCTACATCCCAGACCTGCACCGTCTTATCATAACTGGCAGAAGCGATGCGCTTCCCATCAGGAGACCATACGACGGTGTTTACCGCATTGTGATGACCACGATAGGTGTAGAGGGTGGTTCCCATAGGTTTGAGAGGAGTCGAGGCAGAAACAGAAGGCGCCTGAGGGGCAGAGCAAGATGGTAGGAATACGACGAGGCTACAGAACAACATGAGAAATAGACATGAGTACCTCTGAAGTCGAGGCATGGGTCTCTTCCTTTCTTCTCAAGGAGAACATGCCGACATAGCGTATCTGCATGCTCGCTACTTTCCCTCAGTGTGACGTGCAAGAAGAGGAGACGATATAAACAAGAACTTAATACAGAACAACATACCTAGACGACCACCATTCGCTAGTTATAGAGCGGGGAGGACTGATAGGTGAGCACAGCCGGCCAGTCCTCCTCCTCAAACTCGCGAAGCACGAGACGTTTCGTCATCAGGATCGTATTCTAGCCTTGTTCCAACTGGTGTGGAGAATACCCATGATGTCATTGTACGACAGTCTACTTTTCTTTGCACGCAGCCGCTCATACTACAGTGACACCTGGTCAAAGGTATCTCGGATGAAACGGCTTCTCAAGCCAAGCCTCCTGAATGAACATCGCTTCTACTCGAGGCGCGAGTAATCTTCGAACGCAATGAGCCGGGCACTTCGTTGAAACAGTAAGTAGGAGAGACCCCATTGAAACATGACCATGAAACGGTTCCGAAAGCCAATCAGGTAATAGATATGAACGACCAGCCAGATAACCCAGGCCAGGAAACCAGCAAGTCGAACTTTCCCGATATCTATAATGCCAAAGAAGCGGCCTACAGTCGCCAGATTTCCTTTATCCACATAATGAAACGGTTGCTGATGTTCTTGCCCTGCAACCGCGTCGGCAATCACCGAAGCCACGTAACGACCCTCCTGCATGGCAACAGGAGCAACACCGGGGAGCGGTTTTCCATTCTGGCTCGTACTGGCCGTATCGCCAATCACAAAAATATTTGGATGGCCTGGTACGCTGAGGTCACCATTCACCCTTGCTCGGCCTGCACGATCTGTCTCAGCGCCAATCCACTTGCCCGCTGGCGATGCCTCAACACCAGCCGTCCAGATGATGTTCCTGGCATCGAGACGCTTTCCTGCGATCACGGCGCCGTTTTCGTTAATCTCTTCAACAGGAGAACTCGTTCTCACCTCGACCCCTAGATGATTGAGTGCGAGCTTGGCTTTTTTCGCCAACTTCTCAGGAAAGGCCGGCAAGATTCTTGGCAGCGCCTCAACGAGGATAATACGAGCCGCTTTTGGATTGATATGGCGAAACTCACCGGCCAGGGATTGGCGAGCCAATTCTGCAATTGCCCCAGCCATTTCAACCCCCGTTGGTCCAGCACCCACCAATACAAATGTTAAGAGCGCCTGGCGCTTTTCGGGGTCCGTTTCCAACTCAGCTGCCTCAAATGCCTCCAGCAGCTTGTCTCGAAGAGCGAGCGCTTGCGCGATCGACTTGAGCCCGGAACTGAATCGCCTCCATTCGTTATGACCAAAGTAGCTCTCATGTGCGCCCGTCGCCAGGATCAAGTAGTCATAGGGCACGGATCGACTGTGCATGAGCACCCGCTGTTCTTGCACATCCACGCCGGTCACTTCGGCCATCAACACTTCCGTGTTCTGTTGTTTCCTGAGCACCTCCCTGATGGGCGCAGTGATGTCGTTTGGGGGTAATACGGTGGTAGCTACCTGGTACAAAAGTGGTTGGAACAGGTGATGATTGGTCCTATCGATCACCGTCACATGGATGGGTACATTTCGCAAGGCTCTCGCGGCCTGTAATCCACCAAATCCGGCCCCGACAATCACGACACGGGGCATGACTGCAGGAAGAGTATCATGACCACGCTCAATACTCATTTGTGGGGTCAGATTGTCACTGGCAGTGTTTGTCTGCGTTACGTCACTCAAGTCAGCCTCCTTTCGACATTGCCGATGTTGCTTCTGTTCTAATAAGGATCTGGCTGCAGGTCGCACTGATACTAGTCTTGACTAACTTGCTTGCTCTGTTGAGGGATGTCAGACTGTCCTTGCTGCTGCTGCGATTGGCCCCGCTGGCCTGGTTTACCCTCTGAGGAGTTGGCTTGCTTACCTTGTTTCCCAGAGGCTGGTTGATTTTGTTTATTAGCTTCCCGCAGATCCTGCTCATATCGTTGCTGCGGATCTGTTTGCTGATCCTGCTGGGAGCCCCGAGACTTTTGGCGGTCAGTATGCTGCTGACCGCCTTGCGAGTTGGAGCTCTTTTGATGATCATTACTCATGATCTATCCTCCTCATGAAATGTGTATGTCCCACCCACTTCTCGTTAGATTGATGATTAGTGGGTGGCCATACCATACACCTAGTCGCAGTTCTGGAAAATTGCCGCGATGCCCTGACCCCCACCGATGCACATGGTAACGAGCGCCCAATTGCCCTGATTGCGCTTGAGCCAATACAACGCCTTGACAGTCAGTATAGCACCAGTTGCGCCAATAGGATGACCCAGGGCAATCGCCCCGCCATCGGGATTCACACGCTCGGGATCCAGTTCTGCCTCGCGCATGACCGGTAGGGCCTGTGCTGCAAAGGCTTCATTCAGCTCGATCACATCCAGGTCTTTGGGACTCATGCGCATGGCGGTCAGCACGCTGCGAATAGCATAGATGGGTGCTACGCCCATGATCTCCGGTTCAATGCCCGCTACGGCCACCGCCGCCAGACGCATGAGTGGACGTCGTCCCTCGGCACGAGCCTGCTCCTCGGTCATCAACACGACGGCTGCTGCCGCATCATTGATGCCCGACGAATTGCCTGCCGTGACGGTGGGCAGCGGACGCATGCCTTCCACCAAGGACTCTGGAGCATTGACGTTGCGGGGATTAGCGGGATTGGCCCCCGCTCCCTGGCGGAAAACCGGTGGCAGGGACGCCAGTTTCTCAAGCGTGGTCTCGCGCGGATGCTCGTCGGCCTTGAACTCAACCTCGCGTTTGCCTTCACGTACGGTCACAGGCACAATCTGCTCCTCGAAGTAGCCCGAGCGAATGGCGGCGATGGCCCGTTGCTGGCTGGTGAGGGCAAAGCGGTCCTGATCCTCGCGCGAGACGTTGTAGCGGCCAGCCACTCGTTCAGCGGTTTCACCCATCGGGTAGCGACCAAAGGGATCGGTCACCAATGTGAGCGTGCCATCCAGGACGGTGCGATTACCCAGCTTCAGGCCATCGAGGCGGGCCCCATAGTCAAGGAAGGGCTGCATCGTCATATTCTCATCGCCGCCCGCCACCACCACACGCGCCGCACCACTCAGGATTTCCAGCGCACCTGTCCAAATCGCTTGCAACCCACTGCCGCATAGTCTGTTGACATTCATCGCCGTACTGAACACAGGTAGCCCTGCCACCAGGGCACAGCGGCGGGCATTATAGGCGTCATAGCCTACTTCGCCCACCTGGCCCATGACGACCTCATCCACCATATCTGGGGTCACCCCTGCACGCTCCATAGCTCCACGAATAGCGGCAGCACCGAGTTCATGGGCAGGAGTATTCTTGAATGCGCCCCCATACTTACCAATAGCTGTGCGGGCTGCACCAACAATTACAATCGTTTGAGACGGATCATTCAGATTGGCACGCCATGCTGGTCGATCGCGCCGTGTTGTGTCATTTGCCATATTACATCTCACTTTAATCGTAGTTTCGCAATAGTAAAGAACGATCTAAACAAGATATGAGAGTTGCGCTCGCCATTGGCCGACCGAGCAAGAGGTCCTTCTAAAAGCCTTTACTATTTACACTGACGGTGGTGGTGGAGGCAGCATTATCTAACCCCTCTATCAAGATACGTATGAAACTGGAACTCGTATACTGTGCAATGGCAAGTTCCTGTGCATATCTCTCCACGATCTTTTTACCCATATGTGTCTCTTTGGAAAAAGTATACAAATGACTGGAAAAAGTCGAATCCGACATCCCTGGTGAGGAGGGTCTGAGGAGACACAGGAGGCCGTCGAAATTTTATTTCGTGAGCATTAGTGCGAAACTTTTCCTTCCACAAAAACGTGCCACTTCAAGTATTGGAAAAATTCCACAAGTAGGAGACTCTGTTTCGATAGTGAGCACTGAAAAATCGTGGATGCAGCGGACTGCTCAGCTCCCATCGGAATGCACGAGGAACAAGAGCAATGCATACAGGACATAAATCATATGTTTACAGGAAGCTTACTCACTAGACTTGGAGCGAGATGGTATGCAGACCCAGCAGGCCAGAAGTGTAGAGTATACAGAATTTTCAGATGGAGTCCTGGTAAAACAAGCATTGATTGGTCACCAGGAAGCATTTGAAACGCTGGTTCATCGCTATAGCACTTCCCTCTTTAACTTTATTTATCATTTCCTGGGTGATTATGACCATGCGTGTGATATTCTCCAGCAGGTATTTCTTCAACTCTTTCTTTCGCTGTCCATCATCCAAACTGACGAACCGATCAAGCCCTGGCTTTTCCAGGTAGCACGCAACCGCTGTTTGGATGTCATTCGTCAACAGAATCGAAGGCCTACCCTTCACTTTTCTCAAATTGAGTCAATTTCGGATGAAGGTGAACTTCCAGTATTGATGGATATACCTGATAACAATCCTTTGCCAGAAGACATAGCGGAACATCACGACATCCAAAAGCAGCTCTGGCAAGCTATTCAAGCACTCCCGCCCAAATTTCGTGCCGTCGTTACTCTCCGCTATGCTGGACAGATGCGTTTCTCCGAGATTGCTAGCGTACTGGATATGCCAGCGGCAACGGCTAAAACCTATTTCCAGCGGGCCAAGCCATTACTTCGTACGGCATTACATGAAACTGCCCGTTCATCCATGCACTATTGATGGGGGATGATCACGCTTTCACCCTCTCTACCTTGATCTTGATCCAACTTAATAAAAGCGGTAAAATGCCCGATGTGCGTTAGCCTCAACCAAAGGGAAGAACAAGTTGAGAGGGAGAAGCATTGACAAACTTATTTGCGAAGGATGGGTTCAATGCCAAATAATGGAAGAGCAGAGCCGATCGGAGAGCTCATCCGGCAACTCCGCCGCCGGCGAAACATCACACAAACGGAGCTAGGCGCGCCGCGCTACTCGAAATCCTATGTTAGTGCGGTCGAAAAGAATACCATTCGACCCTCTCCCGAAGCTCTCCAGTTTTTCGCCGAGCAACTCGACCAACCGAGTGACTACTTCACCTCACTGCGCGAACACCCCAAGGACATGAAGCAGGAAGCTGCCTTGCAAGGACTGCATGCGATCAGCGGCCAATCTACCCGTGACGAGGGGTTCCATTTGCTGAGCCTACTGCTAGAACGCGCGGATTACTCGTTTATTCGAGCTATGGAAGCGCTTCCGCCCCTTGCTCCAGAGCTTATTGCTGCCCTTCCACCATCCGAACAAGCCAACTACTTCTTTCTTGAGGGAATGATGGCCCATGGGAGACAGGAGCACGAGGCCGCTTTGCATGCCTTTGAACGTGCTCTGCCCCTTGCATCAGCACAACTACAACCAGCTGTGCTCGACGCGCTAGGGCAACACTATTACCTGACGCGGTCCTATGCAACTGCTCTGCACTACCATCACCGGGCATTCGTCTTGCTGCAGCATGCCGCCCTCAAGGAGTCGGAGCACGCGCTGCTCTTTCCTGTGACACTGCACTGTGGCGAGGACTACCGTGCCCTGGGTGCCTACATGCAGGCCTGTGACATGTATGAGCGGGCGTTGCCCCACCTGCATGCCGAGCATGAGATGAAGAGCGCTGCTCTCCTGTATCTAGGTTTGGGCTACTGCAACTATGCGCTCTCCTATCAGGCGGCACAGGCGCTAAATGCTGGAGAGGATGTGAAGCTAGAAGAGATGGAGCGTGGGTTCCAACGAGCGATAGGGTTCGTCGTACAGAGCAGGGAGATCTGCCAGCTCAGCAGCGACCTCCCAGGAGAGGTGGCGGCCCGCCTCCTTCTAGTTGTAGTCGAGCTTGACTTCATTACAAGGCGCAGGCAGTTGGTCAGCGCTCGTGGAGCGGAGTTCCTTACCTCTTGCTTCTCCCTCCTTGACGACCTGGAAGAGCAATGTCGCCAGGTCCTCGTTTCCTGCCAGGACATGCTCAAGCAAGGAAACACTTCAGCTGCTCCCCACGTTGAAACCACTTATGTCGCCCTTGCCTATCTCGTACGGACCTTCATCCAGCGTGCGGCTCTAACACGATTGAGTGGACACGAAGACTTAGCCCGGCGGGAACGGGCGCTTGCCACACATCTTTACCAGCACGCCTTGGATGCATTAGGAGAACCCGATTTTCCCATGGCTCTTTTGCAAGCGGTCCTGTCCTTGCAGGCAGAGCGTTCAATAGATGGTCCACGAACGCTGCTGTGCCTGCCCGATTTCAACGAGGAGGCTCCTCCTTTCCAGTGTGGCCTGTCTGGCCAGGTTGAAGTCTACTACGCCGCCGCAGAGGTGGCCGAGGAGCTTAGTCGTACTGCAACCTCGTCTGAAGACGCGCACAGCTGCTATACATGTGCCGAGCGCTGTTTTCACGTAGCGCTGAGACTCGCGAATGCTATTGTGTCGTCCCAGGAACGGGAACCAGGGTATCTGGTGCGCTGTTACCAACGCTATGCTTGCATTTTGGAGGAACGCTCCATTGCGGCTCCTGAGTTGTGGGAGGAAACGAGCAGAACACTGATGGGTCTGCTCAAAAACGGACTTCCCCAGGTCCAAAACGCCATCATATCGGCTCAAATCCCTTTGTGACAGGGGCTTTCGGGCAGGCTAATGGGTAAAGCAGCTTCTGCTTTGAGAACGATGGCTGGGAATAAAGTCAAGATGTCCAGCGTTTTCATATCTGGAATTTGAAAATTTCTTCGTATGAGGGTGATAACCTGGGAATAAACCCAATACGTCTCGCGTTATCATATGCGGAACTCCTCTAAGGGTTCCTTCTCCGACACATCTTTTCCATCACGACACACATCAATGTGCTATGTTGTCCTCTGTTGAGGGCGGCGGTGATGGACATCTATTTCCTTATTGAAATCGCAGTACGCATGTCGTACTGCCTGGAACCTTGACAACTGAAGAGTGGAAAGCAGAACAGCAACTGTTTGCTGAAGCAGTTTCTGTCAATTCACGCGACATCAGCCAGATACACCATCTGGGTGAAATCGCAATCAGCAATGAACGACGAGTTTGATCCTGGCTCAGGACAAACGCTAGCGGCGTGCTTAACACATGCAAGTCGAACGCTCTCTGGCATTAGTCAGAGGGAGTGGCGGACGGGTGAGTAACACGTGGGTAACCTACCTCAAGGTGAGGAATACCAACGAGAAATCGTTGACAATACCGCATGAGCTTCTTCGGGAGCAAAGCTTCTCGTATTGAGAGGCGCCTTGAGATGGGCCTGCGCCTGATTATGCTAGTTGGTGGGGTAAAAGCCTACCAAGGCGACGATCAGTAGCTGGTCTGAGAGGACGACCAACCACACTGGGATTGAGAACGGCCCAGACTCCTACGGGAGGCAGCAGTGAGGAATTTTCCGCAATGGACGAAAGTCTGACGGAGCAACGCCGCGTGCAGGAGGAAGGTCTTCGGATCGTAAACTGCTTTTATCGAGGAAGAGAACGGACGGTACTCGATGAATAAGCCCCGGCTAACTACGTGCCAGCAGCCGCGGTAATACGTAGGGGGCGAGCGTTGTCCGGATTTATTGGGCGTAAAGGGCCCGCAGGCGGTCCGCCAAGTTTGGGGTGAAAGCTCCTCGCTTAACGAGGAGAGAGCCGCAAAAACTGGTGGACTTGAGAGCGAGAGAGGGACACGGAACTCCGGGTGAAGCAGTGAAATGCGTAGATATCCGGAAGAACACCAAAGGCGAAGGCAGTGTCCTGGCTCGTATCTGACGCTCAGGGGCGAAAGCCAGGGGAGCGAACGGGATTAGATACCCCGGTAGTCCTGGCCGTAAACGATGACCACTCGACGCACGAAGATTCGACCCTTTGTGTGTCTAAGCTAACGCGATAAGTGGTCCGCCTGGGGAGTACGATCGCAAGATTAAAACTCAAAGGAATTGACGGGGACCCGCACAAGCAGCGGAGCGTGTGGTTTAATTCGAAGCAACGCGAAGAACCTTACCAGGGTTTGACATGACCAGGAAGTCCATCGAAAGGTGGGTCCCTTCGGGGTCTGGTCACAGGTGCTGCATGGCTGTCGTCAGCTCGTGCCGTGAGGTGTTGGGTTAAGTCCCGCAACGAGCGCAACCCTTGCCGTTAGTTGAAAATAACTAGCAGGACTGCCACCCTTAAGGTGGAGGAAGGTGGGGATGACGTCAAGTCAGCACGGCCCTGACGTCCTGGGCGACACACACGCTACAATGGTCGGGACAGAGGGTCGCCAACCCGCGAGGGGGAGCCAATCCCAGCAAACCCGATCTCAGTTCGGATTGGAGGCTGAAACTCGCCTCCATGAAGATGGAGTTGCTAGTAACCGTGAGTCAGCACATCACGGTGAATACGTTCCCGGGTCTTGTACACACCGCCCGTCACACCACGAAAGTCGGCAACACCTGAAGCCGCTGGGCTAACCCTTCTTGAAAGGGAGGCAGGCGTCGAGGGCGGGGTCGGTGATTGGGGTGAAGTCGTAACAAGGTAGCCGTACCGGAAGGTGCGGCTGGATCACCTCCTTTCTAGGGAGCTTTTCGTGAACATCACGGCCTTTACACGAGGCCGCAGAGGTCCGACCGGTGTGATCAGCCTGCCTCTCAAGGCAGGGTCATCTGATCCATGAAGGCACTGGTCCTCTGGGAGAAAAACTCAGAGCGAGACCCATATCAACGTTCACGCACTCCCAGGTCGAACAGGACCTGTTTCTCACACAACAGCCAGGGCTGTTTTCCACTCTCCAGGTGTTGGGGGACCAACACTTTGCACATAAACAACTGAATCATTTTTTCTTCAATTTTGCCGTAGAGCAAGAGAGAAGCAGAGGAGCTTCTTTTCCATGCTCCTGAGCCAATGCGCTGTTGGAGCGGGAAAGAGAAGACACATATAATAAGCAAGTAAGAACAAGCTACATAGAGTACGAGGTGGATGCCTTGGCGCCCTTGGCCGATGAAGGACGCGGAGACCGGCGAAACGTTCAGGGGGAGCTGCATGCAAGCGATGAGCCCTGAGACTCCCAATGGGGCAACCCCTCCAGAGTGATGTCTGGAGACCTGCTGGTGAACACATAGCCTGCAGGGGGGCAGCGGGTGAACTGAAACATCTCAGTAGCCCGACGAGAAGAAATCAATTGAGATTCCCGGAGTAGTGGCGAGCGAAACGGGAGGAGCCCAAACCATCTGATCGTTTGATCGGGTGGGGTTGTAGGACCCACAACACGAATGGATCGACGACCCGAATGTGCTGGAAAGCACAACCAGAGCAGGTGATAGTCCTGTAGGGCAATAGAGAGACATTCCGGTGGGGATCCTGAGTACCACGAGACACGAGAAATCTTGTGGGAAGCCGGGGGGACCACCCTCCAAGGCTCAATACCAAGAGCGACCGATAGTGAACCAGTACCGTGAGGGAAAGGTGAAAAGCACCCCGAGAGGGGGATGAAAGAGATCCTGAAACCCCGTACTCACCAGCAGTCAGAGGCCACTCCTGCACGAGCAGGCAAGGGCTGATGGCGTGCCTTTTGTAGAATGATCCGGCGAGTGCATCGACGTTGCGGGTTAAGGAGCGGCAAAGCTCTGGAGCCTGAGGGAAACCGAGTCTGAAGAGGGCGTGCGTTGGTTTGCAAGAACCACACGTAGCGGCGATGCGACCCGAAACCACGTGAGCTATCCATGACCAGAGTGAAGCGGATGTGAAAGTCCGTCGAGGCTCGAACCCACCAGTGTTGCAAAACTGGGGGATGAGTTGTGGATAGAGGAGAAATGCCAAGCGAACATGGAGATAGCTGGTTCTCCCCGAAATGCATTGAGGTGCAGCCACGGGTATTGTGTTCTGGAGGTAGAGCTCTGCATGAGCTAGGGGCCAAGTGCTGGTTACCAAACTCAAGCAAACTGCGAATGCCAGAATCATAGACCCGTGAGTGAGACGATGGGGGCTAAGCTTCATCGTCGAAAGGGAAACAACCCAGATCATCAGCTAAGGTCTCAAAATCGATGCTCAGTGTCAAAGGGAGTTCATCCGCCACAACAGCCAGGATGTTGGCTTAGAAGCAGCCATCATTGGAAGAGTGCGTAAGAGCTCACTGGTCGAGTGGATGGGCACCGACAACGTAACGAGGCTCAAGCATCGTACCGAAGCTATGAATCCCTGGTGTGAAACCAGGGATGGTAGGGGAGCGTTCTTGTCGCAGAGAAGCCAGATCGTGAGGACTGGTGGAGTGACAAGAAGTGAGAATGCCGGAATGAGTAGCGTAATGCGTGTATGAACCACGCACACCGGAAGCCTGAGGGTTCCTGGGCAACGTCAGACGACCCAGGGTCAGTCGGGTCCTAAGCCGAGGACGTCAGAGTCGTAGGCGATGGCAAGCAGGTAGAAAGTCCTGCACCGGAGCAGATCACAATGAGTGATGAGGAGACGCGGTAAGGAAGGTGAGCCCATCGAATGGACAGGATGGGTGTGCCGCACGAAGTGCGTGACCGAGGCAAATCCCGGTCGCATGAGCATGACGACGGTACCCAGCGGGCGTAAGCTCGCGGAAGTCATCGACCCCTATGCTGCCAAGAAAAGCCTCTAACCAGATCTCGCTCTGCCCGTACCGCAAACCGACACCGGTAGGCTGGGGGAACTCCCCCAAGGTGAACGAGCCAACCTCTGTCAAGGAACTCGGCAAATTGACCCCGTACCTTCGGAAGAAGGGGTGCCCTAGTAACGTGACCGATCTTGTCGGGTAAGTTCCGACCCGCACGAAAGGAGTAACGACTTGAGCGCTGTCTCGACAGGGGGCTCGGCGAAATTGAAGTACCCGTGAAGATACGGGTTTCCCACGACAGGACAAAAAGACCCCGTGGAGCTTTACTATACCCTGGCCTTGAGATGAGGCAGACGTTACGTAGCATAGGTGGGAGCCTGGGAAGTCACCCTTGTGGGGGTGATGGAGGCAAGCATGAAATACCACTTTTCGTATGGTTTGTCTCTCATGGCTGACCATGAACTGGCAGACAGACAGGACCAGGCGGGTAGTTTGACTGGGGCGGTCGCCTCCTAAAGAGTAACGGAGGCGCTCAAAGGTTCCCTCAGGGTGGATGGACATCACCCTTACAGAGTGTAAAGGCACAAGAGAGCTTGACTGCGAGGCAAACAGGCCGAGCAGGGACGAAAGTCGGACTTAGTGATCCCACATTCCCGAGTGGAAGGAGTGTGGCTCAACGGATAAAAGCTACCCCGGGGATAACAGGCTTATCTTGCCCAAGAGTTCACATCGACGGCAAGGTTTGGCACCTC
>WNGK01002240.1_pt1 | contig 40880 bp, 32 predicted proteins | sample 5400601 | NCBI WGS metagenome assembly WNGK01 (sample SAMN13153376, study PRJNA577476) | soil metagenome | isolation source: 60 cm soil or saprolite under Garry oak tree replicate 1 | place: USA:California | collected 2016-06-15 | reverse complement strand
TCGCGTCGCTCTCCAGAGTTGTTCGCCCACTGGCAGATGGGAGCGCGGCGTGGCTCCATGATGGGAGCTGTATGAGTCGAGAGGTTCACGTACAGTTCTGCGAGAGCCTCGGGGTGTGATTCCCCGGGGCTACTCACCCTGCTTTTCTTTGTTGGTCAGCGCGGCCGCGATCATATGCGGGCCGGGGTTCAGGGCCACGCGTTCATGGCGCATCACGTCGTATTCCACGTCGAAGTGTAGTTCCGGCTGAGTCGCACTGCCGGTTTCGGCAAAGTAAATCTCGTTTCCATATTTCGGGTCGCGGGCTTTCTTTATGGGCAGGTCGCCCTTGGAGGAAATAAGTTTCACTTCCTGCCAGGCATCCGATTGGGCGGCGGGAATCCAGATGCGAACTTTCTTGCCCGCGGGCAGATTCTTCACGGTAAAAGCGTAGTGAAAGGTGAAGTGGCGGGAATCTTGAGCAAGTGTGCTGACGGCAAAGGCAAGTAATAGGGATGACGAGACGCAGAGCTTGCGCAGCATAGGCGGCTTTCTTTCATGTCCTCAACAGAGAACTGAGACCCGGGAACTGTGAGAACTAGGATTTCGGGAAACGACACACGGGCGTCTTAGAGGGAACTCCGTCAAGTGAAGCCGCGCTTCGGGATGCGCATGGAGAAAAGATGCGGGATAGAAGCCCTGCGATGCGGTATTTTAACAAGACTCAGTTGGCGGAAGGGGAAAGTCATGTCAAGGAAAGACGCCGTTTTGCTGGCAAGCCGTACGGTGGCTGTGCTTGTGACTGTATGGGCTCTAGCCGAGGTCTCCTATTTACCAGGGAGCCTGCACTCGTTCCTCCACTACGTCAATCAGGAGACGTCTTCGCCCGGGGTTGAGTACACGCGACATCTCCACCTCATCGCGTTAGGGTTTCTCATCAGAAGGATCGTCGGTTTCTCTCTCGTGGCTAGGTGGCTCTATGAGGGCGGCCCAGAGATCCATGAGCTATTGCTGCCTGGGTCCGAGGAGTCCGTCGTCCAGCGGTGAGCCACAAGGACGACCCGATCAATATCCGGTAAAATCCCCAGATGCCCGCAGCCATCCAGTGCCGCGATCTGCGCAAGACCTATGACGGCAAAGTCGAGGCCGTGCGCGGCCTGAACCTCGAGATCCAGACCGGCGAGTGCTTCGGCCTGCTCGGTCCGAACGGGGCGGGGAAGACGACGACCATCGAAATCCTGGAAGGCCTGCTCGCGCCTACATCCGGGGACGTATCGATCCTGGGTCACTGCTGGCGCGAGAACGAACGCGAGATGCGCGAGTGGCTGGGCATTTCGCTGCAGGAGACGCGGCTGTCGGAAAAGTTGACGGTGCGCGAGACCATTGAACTGTTCGCCAGCTTTTACCGGGAGCCGAGGTCGTCGGATGAAGTACTCGAACAACTGCAGCTGACCGAAAAGGCCGATTCGTGGGTGGGAAAGCTTTCGGGCGGACAGCGCCAGCGCTTGGCGGTAGCGACGGCGCTGGTGTGTAATCCAAAGATTTTGTTTCTCGACGAGCCGACGACAGGGCTCGACCCGCAGAGCCGCCGCCAGTTGTGGGACATCATTCGCGCATTTCAGCGCGACGGTGGCACCGTTTTGCTCACCACGCATTACATGGACGAAGCCGAGCGGCTGTGCGACCGCCTGGCCATCGTGGATCATGGGCAGATCATCGCCGAAGGCTCGCCTGCTGACTTGATCGATCGGCTCGGCGGACATCATGTAGTGGAATTTTCCGTTAGCGGCAACTCGGATGGCGCGGCGCTGGGATTGGCCAAAGAAGCCTGGCGCGGATTGCCCAGCGTCGAGTCAGTCCGCGAAGACGATGGTATGGTCGCTTTGAATGTGAAGCAGCCGCACTTGACGATCCCCGCGCTGCTCAACGCCATCGACCGGCAGGGAAGTCAGTTGCAGCATCTGACTACGCGTCAGGCGAGTTTGGAAGATGTCTTTGTACGGTTGACGGGACGCCATCTGCGGGAAGAGTGATTGTAGTCGGGAGGGATAGAAATGAATCGAGCGATCAAATCTGCGGCGGTACTGCTGCTAGTCGTTATGGCGTCTTACGGTTGGAGCCAGGCTGCAGACGCCGCTTTCGCCCCGTTCGAGCAGTGGAAGGCTGCTGTCTTAGCCGGCGACGAGACCGCATTGAAGGCGCTCTACAGTACGGATCCACCAGCTGAGGTGAGCGTGAAGTTGGTGAAAGGCCGCGCTGACGCCGACATCAGCTTCTGGCTCGGCCTGAAAGCGCGCAGCATGAAGACTGAAGTGGTTCGCAACGAGATGCGGCACGGCCATATCAGTTACATTTTTCGCGCCGAAGTGCAGCCGGCCATTGGGCCAGCGATCAGCATCACCGACGACCAGTCCTGGCAGCAGCAGGGCGACCAGTGGCGCCTCGTTTCGGTCGAACGGACCGACGCTCCCCAACTAAAGCAGCCGTCGGATATGAAGAAAAATCTTTATCCGGCGGATGTGGACGCGCATGCCGAAATCAAAGAGGCTCAGGAGCGCGCGGCCAAAGAACACAGGCGCCTGCTGCTGGTCTTTGGCGCGAACTGGTGCTTCGACTGTCACGTGCTTGATTTGGCATTTCAGCGGCCCGATCTGGCGCCGGTTCTGGCAGCGAATTATGAAGTCATCCATGTTGACCTCGGGCCGGATGAGCACAAGAACGCAGACCTGGTGCAGCAGTACGACATTCCACTGAACAAAGGTATTCCGGCGCTGGCAGTGGCGGAGAGCGATGGCAAACTTTTCGTCAGCCAGAAGAATGGCGAGTTCGAAGATGCGCGCGGGCTCACTCCGGAAGTCCTGCAGGAATTCTTGAATAAGTGGAAACCGCAGGCGCGGTGACCAGCCGCGGAGCGGCGAAAGAATGCAGCCCACGGCGCAAGCCGTGGGCGCCCAGCGGATAATGGCAAGCTCCGGAGGGGCGAAAGAAAAGTTGAGCCACCGGCCCGGGAAAGAGCGCCAGAGTCTTTCGCCGGCGAAATGGGCTGAATTCTTATGAGCGTCGCACACGAAACGCCGACGGCATCAATCAAGAGCCCGCTGGCGCCTCCCCTGCGTCGCAACGGCCGCTGGTCGGGCTACAGCCATCTGCTGATGGCGCGAATGCTTGAGCTCAAGCGCGAACCGGAAGTGGTTTTCTGGGTTTTCGTGTTCCCGCTGTTGCTGGCTCTCGGCCTGGGCATTGCGTTTCGCAACAAGCCCGGGGACGCCGCGTCGGTTGCGATCGTCGCAGGAATCGGATCGCAGGATGCGCAAGCGCTTCTGGCACGTTCGCCACAACACGAGCTTTTCAGGATTCAGGTCTTGCAAGCAGACGAAGCTCAGAAGGGATTTCGCCTCGGCAAGTTCGATCTGGTGATCGAGCCTGACGGCCGCGGAGGATTTGAATATCGCTACGATCCCGCGCGCCCCGAGAGCATTCTGGCGAAAGCCGAAGCGAACGAAGCGCTGCAGTCTGCCGCCGGCCGCAAAGACCTGGTAGCGACGAAGGCGGTGACCTCTTCTGAGCCCGGCTCGCGCTACATCGATTTCCTGATTCCCGGACTGCTCGGCATGAACCTGATGAACTCCGGCATGTGGGGCATCGGTTTTGCGCTCGTCGACATGCGCCAGCGTAAGCTGCTCAAGCGTTACGTTGGCACGCCCATGCGCCGCGGAGACTTTCTGCTGGCAATCATGACCAGCCGCCTGCTGCTCATGGTCATCGAGATTGGCCTGCTGCTGGTCTTCGGCGTGATCTTCTTTCACATGCGGGTGCTCGGGTCGGTGTTCTCGATTGCACTGCTCGGAGGCTTGGGGTCGCTCACCTTCGGCGGCGTCGGCCTGCTGACCGCCAGCCGTGCGCAGAAGATCGAGAGCATCAGCGGCCTGATCAACCTGGTCATGATGCCCATGTGGATTTTCTCGGGCGTGTTTTTTTCCTACGAACGATTTCCGGCGGTGATCCATCCGCTGATCAAGTTGCTGCCTTTGACCGCACTCAACGATGCTCTGCGAGCGAGCATTCTGGAAGGCACGCCGCTCGTACAACAGTGGCCGCGCTTGCTAGTCCTGGCCCTCTGGGGAGGAATCTCATTTGCCCTAGCGCTCAAATGGTTTCGCTGGACCTAGGCGGGGTTTGGTAAGTACAGGTTCCAGCGATCGGTTCGGCAGCTAAGAGCGACTCGACAATTCTAACGACCCGCTTTGAGTGCCAGTTCCCGCATCTGGTTCAAATATCCCACATAAATCGGGATGGGGATATCGGGCGAATCACCGTCGTTGAGAAAATGCTCCAGGCGGATTTCCAGTGGAATCGAAGCGATGACCTCGCGAAACCGGGGTGTCTGAAGATATTTCACCCTCCAGATTTCCAGCATCAACGACCGGAATTCCTCGCCGATAAAGCCCACCCTGCGCTCGCCCAAATAGACGGAATCAAAGTGGTGCTCGGCCAGCATTTTTCTCAGCGGATCGTCGGGCCGAGAGAATGCGTAGACAAGGTGAAACACGTCCGCCAGGTCGCCCCACAGCACCTTTTCTTGAAATGCAGTGAACCGGAAGGGAACTGCCTGGCGCTGTTGGATCACGCGGGCGTGGTCGCCGGCTTGCAGTCCGTGGCCAGCCAATTCGTCGCGAAACCACTGGAGCCGTTCCGGCGTCAGGTTGTGACGCAGAAACTCCACGGCATAGGCGTTGGGCAAATACAAATTCGGATCGGCATCCAGACGCGCCAGCCATCGGCTCCAGTCCTTGTTCTGGAAGGCGGTCAGCAATCCCGTCAATTCCGCGACTGTGACGTCGGGGTGATACTTCGCCGCCTGCCAGAAGTGCTCGGTCGAATCGTAGGTGGCGCCGTAGAGTGGAATGCCTTCCTCAATCGGGTACCAATTCGAAAGCACTCGCGCCGGGATCGACGGGGAAGCACTCCAGCAGTTCACGGCATGCTTCCACTTTTCTTGTACCTCCAGAAAGTCGTCGGCGTAATCGAGCGGCACTGGCTCTTTCACCCGGGCGAGCGCCAGCTTCAACTCTTCTCTGGTGTGGGTTAGCAGTGCTTCCAGCGGACGTTCGTCAGCCATCGAGACAATTCGGCTCTCGATCCCACGTCGGAGCAGTTCGCGCGACAAGCCATGCCGCCGGGTCTCGTTGAAATCACTGCGATCCTTCCAGCGGCGGGTTTGAGACTCGATGTAAGGAAACAATTCGGCTAGAGTCTTGAATTCAATGAAGCCATGTATTGCAAATGTAACCGCGTGGCCATCCTTCAAAACCACCGTCGAAGGTGTGACGATGGCTTGTAGCGAAACATCTTCCGCCGGAAGCCACACGCTCAAGATCATCGGAACCAGAGCGATGAGCATCCAAAGCGGAAAGTTTGCTTGTCCTGGATGGCGCATGTAACGAAGTGACTAGGTTTGAGCTTACGGCCCCGTCCGCAAGTCTTGGGAGAAGTCACGAACGAGGCCGTTTGCGGTGCTTACGAAATAACTGCACTTACGTTTTGACTAGCTTGGCGGCTTGTTTCCGCACTTTCGCCCAGCGCAGTCGTTGCGCATCGGCGATCCGCTTGCGGGCTTCCTTGCTCAAGGTACGTCCCGTCCTCTTGAGCGTCTTCCCGCCAGCATGGCCTAGCGCGTCTAGCGCCTTCCCCACTCTTCCCATCTCTTTTTCCAGACGGGAGTACTCGTTCCGCAGGGAAGCGACTACCTTGTTCAGGTTGGTCATTTATTACCCCCTCATAAGTTAAGGCTAACATGGAGAAGTAAAATGTAGTGGAAGATTAGAATGTGCAGACACTATTGGGGTGTAACCGCGACCCAGAGCAGTCCCTGCACCTTTTTCCAGTCATCCGTTTCGCGATTGAAAACCACTTCCCGCCGCGAGTCCGAATATCGCGTATCGATCAGTAGGAACGTCAGGATCGGATCCATCACTCCGCCGCCAGCATCGTAATCTTTCCGGTAAGTCACTCCGTAACGGACGTACAGGTGGGATTGCCACGACATCAGCAGGGCATGCTTTTGTTGCAGAGCCTCAATCAGCAAATAGCCGTTGACTGCGTCGGGCGCAATGTATTGGGCCGTGACCGCGATCGGACGACCGTCGCTCAACAGGTGCCGGCCCTGTAGCTTCGCGGCGATGTCCTGCAGCGCCGCCGGGTCCGCCTTTTGCGTGCTGTCCTCTAGTGCCGAATCCTTCCCGCAGCAAACTGCGCTGTCATGCACGATGGTGTCGAGCGATGTCAGCAGCACATCGGAAGAGTCGTGAGTTCGCGCCATCAGCTTCGGCAGAGTGGCGATGCGGACGTCTTCTTGCGCGCAACTGTTCTGCCCGTGCGCGCAGCCATAAAACGCCAGGCACGAAATAGCGACGCACTTGATCGATCGAAGAAACGGTGATCCGGGGAAACAGAGCTTCGGCATACGCTGCCCTGCATCCGTTATCCTAGTGAATTGTCGTGTAAATATCTGTAAATTCGCTCGTTACGGAAGGGTTAGCGCTGCACGGCGCTTCTATCCAATGCTGGCCAGAAACTTCGGCGCCTGCCGGGCCGTCGTCGCTTGCTCCAATGAGTACGCGAGCTTGATCAGAGTAGGCTCGCTCCACGCGCGGCCAAAGAACGAGATGCCCACCGGCAATCCAGAAAGAGAACCCGCAGTCACATTGATGTTAGGACAGCCCGCGACCGCGGCGGCGTTCGAACTGCCTCCGGCTACGTGGTCGCCATTGACCAGATCAGTCAGCCACGCGGGGCCTCCGGTGGGAGCCACAATCGCGTCAAGCTGATGCTTCTCCATCAGCGCGTCGATGCCTTCGGTGCGCGCCAGTTGATGATTCCGGGCCAGTGCGTCCACATATTCTTTCTCGGTAAGTGGTCCCTTGGCTTGTGCTTTCACAAACAAGTCCTGCCCGAAGTAGGGCATCTCCTTTTGCCGGTTGCGGTCATTGAAGTCAATGATGTCTCTTAGCGTGCGCACCGGAGCACTCGGGCCGAGTCGCGAGAGGTAGGCGTTGAGGTCGGCCTTCAGTTCATACATGAAGACGAGCAGTTCGCTGTCGTCGAACTTGCCGAAAGTCTCGATGTCGGCGGGATCGACCAGCGTCGCGCCTTGCTCCTTCATCACGCCCAACGCCTGCTCCATCAATGCGTCGACGGTATCGCTGAAGCCGAAATATTTGCGTGCCACCCCGATGCGAGCGCCCTTCAGGCCATTGGGATCGCAGTACTGCGCGTAATCGGTTTGCGACTTGCCCGCGCTGGCCGCCGTCGCCGCGTCGTCGGGATCAATGCCGGTGAGCGCCCCCAAAAGAATCGCCGCATCGCGAACGGTGCGGCACATCGGTCCAGCGCCATCTTGACTGTGCGAAATCGGAATGATGCCGCTACGGCTGACCAGTCCCACTGTGGGCTTGATCCCAGCCAGTCCGTTCGAGGACGACGGGCAGACGATCGACCCATCGGTTTCGGTGCCGATGCCGGCGGCGGCCATGTTGGCGGAAATTCCGGCTCCCGTGCCGGAACTCGATCCGCACGGATTGCGGTCAAGGGCATATGGATTCTTCGTCAGGCCGCCGCGTCCGCTCCATCCGCTGGTCGAGTGACTCGATCGGATGTTGGCCCACTCGCTGAGATTGGTCTTGCCCAGGATCACTGCTCCGGCGGCGCGCAGCCGCTGTGCCACGAAAGAATCTTTGGGCGGCTTCGACCCGACCAACGCCAGTGAACCGGCCGTGGTCATCATCTTGTCGGCGGTGTCGATGTTGTCCTTGATCAGCACCGGGACGCCATGCAGCGGACCGCGCGGGCCCTTAGCTTTGCGTTCCTGGTCGAGAGCGTTGGCAATAGATAGAGCGTCGGGGTTGAGTTCGATGATTGCGTTCACTGCTGGGCCACGCTTGTCGATCTCGTCGATACGCGTCGTGTACTTTTCGACCAGCGACCGCGCCGTAAATCTGCCGGACTTTATTCCGTCCTGCAGTTCCGGAATCGTGATCTCCTCCAGTTCGAACGGCTTGACTCCTGGAGCCGCAGATTCATTCGGCGCAGCAACCGCCCGGCCGGCGCTTAGTGCGGGACAAAGTACAGCCGTTCCGCCGGTAGTCAGAGCGGCTTGCAGGAACCTGCGGCGCGAAGGAGTGGAGTTGGCTGATCGCATAGTCTCCCAGGATGCAGACGAGAATTGGACTACAGGCCGACTATTTAAACACGAATGCGGGCCCGAGTTCACGAGGGGCGCAACGGTTGTGAGGCTTGGCGGTGGATGATAAGCTAGAGGCGTTCGTCGACCCTGAGCGGGAGTAGTTCAGCGGTAGAACGCCAGCTTCCCAAGCTGGATGTCGCCGGTTCGATCCCGGTCTCCCGCTCCAATTTCGAGAACCCTGGACCACTCAGAAGCCGAGATTATCGCTGTACAGCCCCGACACGGATTGCAGGTTCGACGCGTCTAGCACTCGTACCATGCTGCTGATGTTGGCTGTATTGATGTCCAGATTCGCGGCGAGACCGTACGAGAGTCCTCCCGCCAGAACTCCACCCCCGCAATACAGGTGAACGTAATTACCGCCGGCATCCTCGCCCTTGCCGAGAGCAACGGGATCGGAGGTGTGCTTGTTGTGCGCCCATTCGTGAAATATAAAATTGGCAAGCGCAATGCCCCGCCGATCGCTGGTTGAGGTCTTGAGGCTCATTAGTCCGCCGGTCCAAAAGACCTCGGACAGCACTCGGCCATCTGGCATCTTTTTCGTGCCGCCGCCAGCGTGCCCACTGGGCAAATGATGTTCAACGTCCGGCTCAAATACCTTGTCCATAAGCCGGAGAATGGAACTGCCTTGTGTGATGTAGACCAGCAGGTCTTTTTCCCCGACCTCTCCGGCATGAGGCGACACCTTGAAAGAGGAATTGAGGAACTTGCGGGGGTTCGAGCTTAAACAGATTCTGTCGAAATACCCCTTGAGTTGCTTACCCGCCGCGTTGACGATGTCGTCGGGCACGTCTACCTGGGGCGACAGAAACAGTTTGAGGGTCTGCATAACGGAATTTGACCTCCATCGTCCTGCTTCGACGCGCTCCGAAATGGCGTCCGAACTTTGAAAAGGACGCCAGTATACACCCGGTTTTTTTGGGGTCAGCCTTCAGGGGTAGGCGACATCTATGACACGACAAGAGTTGGCGGCGACCCCAACTGCGGCGATATTGGTTGCGGGGTTGTCTTTTCGCTGAGCACTCGCGGGGCGGCCTCTCGAATGGAACTGGATGCGGAGTGGTCTTCAAAATAGACCCCGCCGGCGTCCAGAGTGTGCTGTATACCTTTACCGGCGCGGCGGATAGAGCCCTTCCCTGGGAAGGAGTCGTTCGCGACACCCAGGGGAATCTCTACGGGACCGCCAGTGAGGGCGGTAACCTCGGATCATGCACTTTCCTTGGGCAGAACACTTGGATGCGGTGTTGTCTACAAACTTAGCCCGTCGGGAACCGAAACCGCGCTTCACACCTTCCAAGGGACAGATGGCGAAACTCCTTTCGGCAGCTTGGTGTTCAAGCAAGGCTATCTGTACGGCACCACCATCGGCGGTGGCAGCGGTAGCTCAGCTTCCGGGGTTGTGTTCAAGCTCCTGCCCTGATAGCGGGACGGTGGTAACACTAACGAAAAATCCGCGCGCCTCCGCGAGGATATAATTCCCCGCACTTATGCCTCTGGCTCAGAGTAGGCGATCCCCCCTGCTATCCTCGCTGGCGATCCGGCTGGCTCTAACCACAGCCGCGCTCTTGATCTGGTTCTGGACGCAATCACTGATCGGCGCGCGTGGCGTGCCCGCCTCCGGAATCGGAGACCGCGTCCAAGCTGTCACCGCTCCGGCGAATCTTTACTTGCACCATCATCCGGGCGGGGCGAACGCGCTGCTGGTCGTCAGCTCCGGGATCATTGACCTTCTGGGAATCTTTCTTTTGTCGATGTGGATATTCCGGGCCGACCCGCGGCCTTTCCTCGGACTCGTCATCGTGCTTGGGCTGCGCCAGATCATGCAGGCCTGCGTCGCCCTTCCTGCCCCGCCGGACGCGATCTGGCATTACCCTGGTTTTCCGTCGCTGCTCGTAACCTACGGCGTGGCTTACGATTACTTCTTTTCAGGGCACACAGCGATTGCCGTCCTCGCCGCGACGGAGCTGGCCCGCCGCCCCCGGAAGCGTTGGATAACCTTGGCCGCTGTGGGAGTCGTTCTGTTCGAGGCTGCGACCGTCTTAATACTGCGGGCGCATTACACTATGGATGTCTTTACCGGCCTGGTCACCGGACTGTACGCTGCACATCTGGCAGAACGCATCGCGGCGTCCATTCAACGGAGAGGCCGAAGTCAAGGTCTCAGGTCAGAGAGCTAATACCCGAGGTCTGAGATACGAACTATGCTCGCCCCAACCTTATTGTTTCTGAGCAACTCCTTGATGCATAATCACAATCCGCTACGTGACCCCAATCGCCCCTGCCGGTGAGACATATCACTGCAGTTTTTCTATGGAAGCCGACAACGAACAGCGGCATCATATATACACGCAGCACCTACGGAGGTAAGGACTATGAGCTCTGTGACCACCAACGCCGGAATCAAGGTTCCCGGGGACTACATCGAGCAAGTCATGAGCAACGTGAAAGCGAAGAACCCAGCCGAGCCTGAGTTTCACCAGGCGGTGGCGGAAGTGTTCGATTCACTGCGATTAGTGTTGGCGAAACATCCCGAATATCAGTCGGCGCGTTTGCTCGAACGAATCGTCGAGCCCGAGCGCGTAATTATGTTCCGCGTGCCCTGGTTCGACGATCAGGGAAATATTCAGATCAACCGCGGGTTCCGCATCGAGATGAACAGCGCCATCGGCCCCTATAAGGGCGGACTCCGCTTCCATCCCTCGGTCAATCTCGGCATCCTGAAGTTCCTGGCGTTCGAGCAGGTCTTCAAGAACTCGCTTACCACGCTGCCCATGGGCGGCGGCAAGGGCGGATCGGATTTCGATCCCAAGGGCAAGAGTGACAATGAAGTGATGCGCTTCTGCCAGAGCTTCATGACCGAACTGCAGCGGCACATTGGACCGGATACCGACGTCCCGGCCGGCGACATCGGTGTGGGCGGTAGAGAGATCGGTTTCCTGTTTGGACAGTACAAGCGCCTACGCAATGAATTCACCGGCGTGCTAACCGGCAAAGGCCTGGGCTGGGGCGGTTCGCTGATTCGTCCCGAGGCCACCGGATACGGCTGCGTGTACTTCGCCGCCGAAATGCTGAAGAGCAAGAAAGATTCGCTCGAAGGCAAGCTCTGCCTGGTCTCCGGCAGCGGCAACGTCTCGCAATACACCGTCGAGAAGTTGCTCGATCTCGGCGCCAAGCCGGTCACGGTGTCCGATTCGAATGGCGTCATCTACGATCCCGAGGGCATCGATCGCGAGAAGCTGGCCTTCATCATCCAACTGAAGAACGTGAAGCGTGGACGCATCCGTGACTATGCGGATCACTACAAGAAAGCGATTTTCATGCCCACGGACATCAAGCTGGAGCACAACCCGCTCTGGAACATCAAAGGGGACTGCGCCTTCCCCAGCGCCACGCAAAACGAAATCACCGCAAAAGATGCGGCGAACCTGCTGAAGAACGGCATTAAGCTGGTTGCCGAGGGCGCGAACATGCCCTCGACGCTCGATGCCACCAAGATGTTCCTCGATGCCAAAGTCCTGTACGGACCGGCCAAGGCCGCCAATGCCGGAGGCGTAGCCACCTCCGGCCTGGAAATGGCCCAGAACAGCGCACGCCTGAGCTGGACCCGCGAGGAAGTGGACGACCGTCTGCACAAGATCATGATCGCCATTCACAAGAATTGCTACGAAACGGCCGAGAAATACGGCACGCCCGGCAACCTGGTAAACGGCGCCAATATCGGCGGCTTCCTGAAAGTAGCCAATGCCATGCTGGATCAGGGCCTTGTGTAAATTGCTCGTGTAGGGGCGGACGCCTCGTCCGCCCCCGGGCGAAGCCCGGCACTGCAGAGGTGAAATTGAATCGGGTGCCCATCTTTGCCGCGTTCTTTGCGGCAAAGGTGGGGATTTCGATTTTTCGGCGCCACCGAACTCGTCGGCTCCTTCTGGACTGTCCTTACGGCGTCGTCGTGGTCTTGCTTGCACCAAACCCATACCCCTCATCCATAGCCCGCCGAAATTTCTCCCGCTCCTCAGGCGTCATATTCCGGCACCGCCCGCGGAATCCGCGCCCGCCATGTCGCCCCGGGCCGCCGTGCCCAAGTCCGCCGAACAGAATCCGGCACAGCGCCAGCAATCCCAGCGCTTGCCAGAAGCCCAGCGTGCGCCATCCGAATAGCGGCGGCAGCAGCCAGTTCCACAGACGCATGACAACTTCGCCGCCCACGAAGATAAACAGCGGAATCGCTACAATCGCCAGCGGCGCAATCCAAAACCATCTCTTTCTCATAGTCCATCCCTCATTTCCTAAATTCGCCATACACACGCTGCAACCGCTCCCGCAGATGCAGCACCGCATACCGTTTGCGCGACAGAAGCGTGTTCACACTCACTCCGGTCTCGGCGGACAGATCTTTGAAACTGCGCCCGTCGAACTCATGTGCCACAAACACATCGCGCTGTTCCTCGGGCAGTTCATCAAGCGCCAACTCCAATTCATCGAGCAGCACATTGCGAACGTAAAGCGCCTCCGGTCCGGCATCGGGCGATGGCAGCAGGTCTGCGAAGTCTGCGAGGACTCCCTCTTCATCCACCGCCGTCAGATCGCTGAAGTTCTCCGGCTCCTTCTTGCGAAACAGGTCGGTAATGCGATTGCGCGCCACGCGAAACAGCCAGCCCGTGATGTGCTCGATCGGCATCAGCAGCCGGTTCGCCTCAACGAGCCGGTAGAAGACGTCCTGCAAGATGTCTTCCGCGTCGCCCGGATCGGGCACGCGCCGCCGAATGAAGTTGCGCAGCCGCGCCTGCTCCCGCTTCACCACTTCCGAAATGCGCTGGTCCTGTTCGAGTGCCATCCGGTCCAGGCTCGCCGCGTTGTTCATCTACCGCTGTAGACGAATGAGGGGATGCGGATATTGTAGGGTCGCCCGGGTATTTCACCCTTGTCCTTGCTCATTTCGCAAGGACAGGATGTAGGGATCTTGAGTTTGGGGGAGCGCACTCCAAGGAAATCAAAGCCCCATCCTGTCCCAAAGAACGCGACAAGGGTGGGGCCCCCGGCGCTATGATGGTCCGGAAAACCGAATCCATGTCCCTCCACCGCATCGCCGAGCCCATCCTCGACGCCGAGCAGCGCTTTGAAGGCTTCGAGAACCTGATGCCCTTCAAGGTGCATAACATCCTTCTGGTCTCCAGCCTCTACGACTCGTTCATCCTGCGCGAAGATGGACGCCTCAACGAACTTCTCATCGACGAATCGCTCGAGCTCAATCTGCAGCAGATTCCGGGAATAACGCACGTTTCCAGTTGCTCCGAAGCGCTTGATCTGGTCAGTTCCAATCCGCAATTCAATTTGATTGTGACCAATCTCACTGTCGGGGAGATGAGTGCCGCACAGTTGGCGCACGAAGTCCGCCGCGCCGGGCTCGACGTTCCGGTCGTTGTGCTCGCCTACGACTATCGCGAGGTCAAGAATTTCATCTCGCGCAATCCTGTCACCGACATCGAGCGCATTTTTCTGTGGCAGGGCAATGCCCGCATCCTGATCGCGATCGTTAAGTACATTGAAGACAAGCGCAACGTGCTGCACGATACTCGCGCCATGGGCGTGCCCGTGTTGCTGGTGGTGGAAGACAACATCCGCTACTATTCGGCGTTTTTGCCGGTCATCTACACCGAACTCATCAAGCAGTCACGCCGCGTCATTCAGGAAGGCATCAATGTTGCGCACAAACTGGTGCGCATGCAGGCGCGACCGAAAATTCTGCTCAGCTCCAACTTTGAAGACGCCGCGCTGTTGGTGCAGGGTTATCGCGATTATCTCTTCGCCCTCGTATCGGACGTCGAGTTCCCCTGGGAAGGCAAGCTCAGCCCCGAAGCTGGCTTCGAACTGGCGCGCATGGTCAAAAGCCTCGTGCCCGACGTGCCCGTGGTCTTGCAGACCAGCCGCACCGAGTTTCGTCCGCGCGCACACGCAGAAGGCTACTCGTTTTTGCGGAAACGTTCGCCCACGCTGCTGAAAGACCTGCGCCGGATTCTCACCGAGCAATTCGGCTTTGGCGATTTCGTCTTCCGCATGCCCGACCAGCGGGAAGTAGGGCGCGCCAAAGATCTGAACCAACTCGAAGAACAGCTGCAGACCGTTGCCCCGGAAAGTCTGATGTACCACGCCCAGAGCAACCACTTCTCGCACTGGCTGATGGCGCGCACGGAATTTGCGCTGGCCGCCAAGCTGAGGCCGCGCAAGGTTTCCGACTTCAATGGCCCTGAACACCTGCGCCGCGATCTGATCGAGTCCATTAACGATTACCGCCGCGAACAGAACGAAGTCCTGATCGGCGACTTTAAGCCCGACACGTTCAAGCCTTCGGAATCGAGTTTTCTCCGAATCGGTTCAGGCTCGCTCGGAGGCAAAGCCCGCGGTCTGGCCTTCGTCCGTCATCTGCTGCGCACGGGCCGCATCACGCGCCGTTTTCCGGGCGTGCGCATTTCCGTTCCGCCCGCCGTCGTTATCGCCACTGACCAGTTCGACCAGTTTCTCACTGAAAATAATTTGGGAGACTTTGCGCTGCATTGCGATGACGACGCCGAGATTCAGCGGCGCTTCCTCGATGCCGCGCTGCCCATCTCGCTGCAAGAAAACCTGAAGGCATTTCTTTCCGAAGTCGATTACCCGTTGGCTGTCCGGTCTTCGAGTCTGCTCGAGGACTCGCAGTACCAGCCTTTCACCGGCGTCTACGAGACGTTCATGCTGGGCAACCAGCACGCCAGCCTGCCGGCCCGTCTCGATGAACTTTCCGAAGCGATTAAGCGTGTCTACGCCTCAACCTTCAGCCAGCATGCCAAGGCTTACGTGCGCGCGACTCCGTATCGGCTGGAAGAAGAAAAGATGGCGGTCATCCTGCAGCAGGTTGTTGGCACGGCGCACGGCCCGCGTTTCTATCCAGATTTTTCAGGCGTAGTGCGGTCCCACAACTTCTATCCCGTGTCGCCGATGACTTTTGCCGATGGCATCGCGGCGGTGGCGTTGGGCCTGGGCCGCACCGTGGTGGATGGCGGCAAGTGCCTGAGCTTCTGTCCACGCTATCCGCAAAATCTACTGCAGTTTTCCTCCGTCGAAGACATCCTCGCAAATACGCAGACCGAGTTCTGCGCCCTCGAACTCGACGGCGTTCCTCAAAACGATGGCCCCGTCCATTTGCGAGAAGCCCGCTTCGGCCTCGACGTTGCCGAAGCTGACGGCACACTCCACGCAGTGGCCTCAACTTATTCCGCCGACAATCATGCCGTCTACGACGGCTTGAACCGCCCCGGTGCCCGCGTGGTGACGTTCGCACCCATGCTCAAGCACGGCGTCTTCCCGCTAGCCACGATTCTGGAATTGCTGGTGCGCGCCGGCGAAGACGCATTAGGCAATCCCGTCGAGATCGAATTCGCCGTGCGCCTGCCCCGTGCCGGAGAACCCGCCGAGTTTGGATTCCTGCAGATCCGCCCGCTCACGCTCGCCCGCGATCATCAGGACCTCGCCATCGGCGACGTGGACCCGTCCCGGTTGATCTGCCAGAGCACGAAAGTTCTCGGCAATGGCCGCATCGAAAATCTATACGACATCGTGGTGGTCGATTCGCAACGTTTCGAGCGCAGCCGCAGTCAGGAGGTGGCTCGCGCAGTCGCGCATTTCAACGCCACCTTAAGCGCGGAGAATCGCCTCTATCTGCTGATCGGCGTCGGCCGCTGGGGCTCAAACGATCCCTGGCTCGGCATCCCGGTCGAGTGGGATGAAATTTCCGGCGCGCGCGCCATTGTCGAAGCTGGCTTCCACGACTTTCGCGTCACGCCATCGCAAGGCAGCCACTTCTTCCAGAATCTGACTGCCTTTCAAGTCGGATACTTCACGGTGAACCCCGACGCCGGCGAAGGTTCCATCGACTGGGAGTGGCTGGCCGAGCAGCCCGCGGTCGAAGAACAAGGCTGCGTCCGCCACCTGCAATTTGCCGCGCCACTGCGCATGGTCATGAACAGCAGGAGCAGTCAGGGCGTGATCTTCAAGCCGGAAGGGAATTGAAGAGGCGCGCGACCTCGTTGTTCACCGGATCAGGTGAATTCGTACGCCCAATTTCAGGTTCTTCCATGATCGATCCGCTGTGTAAACAGGTGCGTGCAGCGCTAGACCAAGCGCCAGACACGCTCGATCTCCGAGCGACAAACCAAACGCACAAGTCTCGGCAACCATGCTGCCCGCAGCCTTCGCATGCTCGGAAGTGAAGGGGATAACTTCTTGAATCGGAACGAGAGCAGCCGCCCATGCACTTTCAGGGCTAAGGCCGCGGTCAACCAGTTTGTGGTTGGTCAAGGCTCAACTCAAGATACGTGTCGGTCCGCCACCACAACAATGGAATTCGCGCCATCCAATACTTGCGGTTGATCGCCTGCCGCGCCCGGGCATGTTCTTCCGGCGGCAAAATTCGCGCTGTTGCGGCAAACTCTGCTCCGTTCACCGTTCCGCGGATCGTGCATGGTGCCACCCGCACCTTCGGATTATTGCGAATCCGCTTCGCCTTCCCCATATCGCTGCGGGTCATAACATAGAGCTTGCCGTCTTCCTCTCCGAACCACACGGGAGTCGCGACGCCGACTCCGGTCTTACGAAACGTTGTCAGGGAAATATACCTCTGATCTTGAATGAGCGTGGGAATCTGGCTTGGCATGGACTCCATTCTAAAATGGCAGGAAGGAACAGGAAGGAAAAAGTCGCCGCCTCGCTACGTTTTCGACTCCGCGGCTGTCATCTCTGGTGCACAACCTGGTGCGTCGATTGCTCCGGTCCCGTCTTCTGTGTTACAAGCCTGAACATGCGTAAATGGATGAAAGATCGATTACAGCGCCGCAAAAAGAAAGCTCCGGAGCAGGGGAGTCAGCCGGCGCCTCCACCACTGCAACCGGCATATTTCGATGCGGAGCAATCCCCGGGAATGGCGGCTGAGTCCAGTCATATCGACTCTGGGTATAACGAGTCGAGCCAGAGCGAGGCCGTAGTTTCGGCTGCCTCCGCGCCTGACTTTGAAGCGCAACCGGCTCGCGAAGAATCCCCGAACGCCACCGGGCAGTCCCGCCCCCCCGCCGCTATTGGTGAGGGCCAGCGCGGCCGCGGACGACGACGCCGGGGCGGACGCGGCCGCGGTGGACGCGGCCGCGAGCAAGCTGTCGCGCAGGCCTTCACTCCTGCCGCCACAAAAGGAGTTATTCCCGACGTTCCCGTCGAGGGGGCAGAAGAACCCGTGCCCGAAGATGGTGCGCTAGAAACCATTGCGCCTAAAGCAAGAGTTGCGCCGCAAGCTCCCCAGGTTCCTGCGGCTGTGCCCGCAGCCCCGTCACGTCCGCCCAAAGGGATCGTCGTTCTTGCCATCGGACTCCCTGGTTCCGGCAAGAGTTCCTGGTTCAAGCGTCATAACGTGGCCCCGCTTTCCAGCGACATGGTCCGGTCGCTTCTGTTTGACGACGTCCGCGAGCAACGCTTTCAAGATCTCGTGTTTTCCAACCTGCGCTCCATGCTCAAGGCACGCCTCATCGCCAAGCGTCCGATGAATTACGTGGACGCCACAAACCTCACGCCCCAGGAGCGCCAGCACTGGATCAAACTCGCCAAAGACTACAACTACGAAGTCCACGCCGTGTTTTTCGATGTTCCACTTGAAGTTTGCGTTGAGCGTCACCAACGCCGCGATCGCGTCGTCCCCGAAGACATCATGCGCCGCATGGCGGCCAAGCTCAAGGCGCCATCCTTCGCCGAAGGCTTCGCCAAGATTACGGTTGTGCGCGTGAAGAAGAAGGAAGAGTAGCTCGCTCCAAGCCGCGAAGCGGCGAAAGAATGCAGCCCACGGCGTAAGCCGTGGGTGCAGGCGGAAAACGAACCAGCCCCGGGAGGGGCGAAAGAAAATATACGATGACGGCTCCTCGAGAAAATTATCCCTTCAAATATGGCAACAGTTCCTTGAACGCCGCCGACGAGGACGACCGCATCAATTCATAAATCATCATCTCGGTCGAGGAAATCACCGCGCCCGCTGCTCGCATGCGTTCCAGCCCGATCTTCCAGTTCCACTCCGTCCGCGAACTGACCGCGTCCGACAACACATGCACCAGATATCCCTTTCGCAGCGCTCCCAACGCTGTCTGCGCGACGCAGATGTGGCTCTCCATCCCGCATAGCAACAGGGTGTTGCGCTTGCCTGGCAACCGCTTGAGCACGCTGCAAAAAACGTCGCTTCCGAAGCAGGAAAATAACGTCTTATCGATTGCTTCCGTCCCCGCGAGAAGAGAAGCGATCTCCGGAACCGTTCCCCCAAGTCCCTTCGTATATTGCGTGCTTACCAGCGCCGGAATCTTCAGAATTCCGGCGGCGCGAATCGACAGCTGCACATTCCGTACCAGTTGCCCCCTCTGAAAAATTGGCGGCAAAAGCTTTTCCTGGATGTCGATCACAAGCAGCGCACACTGTTCAGTCTCCAGCGGACGGCGCGCCATCTCGGCGTAATCCGCGGCGGGACTAAAAGAATCGAGGGCGGTGACCATGGCTGCTCCTGATAAGAGAGGTTTGATCATCCGATTCTACCGCTTCAAAAGAAGTGGCATGCGCCGCGATCGCCACCGGGTTTCGGTTGACCCCAACTCGCTTTCAACCATAAAATCAAAGTGGAGCCGTCAGCGACGGCTCCGACTCAGAAATTGCCCCCTCGTTCAACGGCTAGGACACCTGCCTCTGGAGCAGGTTATCGGGGTTCGAATCCCTGGGGGGCAGCCAAATCGTTTCCATCCCTTCGCGTTTCCTCTTCCCACTTCCACACAGTTTGGCATTTGGCACGCAGGACCATATACTTCCTCAACCTCAATTCCAAGGCGCGAGTTGTCGCGGCCTTGAGTCTGCATGAGTCTTTCCCGCACGGATACGGAGCCGCATCTTTATCGAGGACTGACGCTCGCCCACACGATTTCCCTGGTCGTGGGAGCCGTGATCGGCACCGGAGTTTTTCTCAAAGCAACCGTGATGGCGCAAACCGTTGGATCGCCCAGCCTCGTGCTCTGGGCTTGGGCGCTGGCTGGCCTGCTGTCCATGGCGGGCGCGCTCACGTATGCGGAATTGGGCGCACTCCTGCCGCACGCAGGCGGTGAATATGTTTACTTGCTTCAAGCCTACGGCGAAGGACCGGCGTTTCTCTATGGCTGGATGAGGTTCGTAATGGGATCCGCCGGGTCAATCGCGAGTCTCGCCGTCGGGTTTGCCACTTTCCTGGCCGCCATCTTGCCGATTAATCACATCTGGGTTGAATACACCTACCATGCCTTCGGCCAGACGTTGGTCTGGCGGTTCGGCACACAACAGGTATTAGCGCTGGCCGTGATCATTCTGCTCTCCGCGTTGAACTGCGGTCGCGTCGTGTTGGGTGGGCAGGTGCAGCTCTGGTTGACGATTCTCAAAGTCGCCGGCATTGCCGTCATCGTGGGAGGCATCCTTCTCTTTTCGAAGGGAGGCACGCTGGCCAATCTTGCTCGCCCCTTGGGCGTCAGAGCATGGACCGGCTTCGCGGCGTTCGGGACCGCCATGCTCGCGGCTCTCTGGGCTTATGAAGGTTGGAATCAGATGCCCATGTGCGCCGGTGAGGTGAAAGAGCCGACGCGCAACGTTCCGAGAGGTCTCATCATCGGTATGGCACTGGTGGTTGTGATTTTGGTTTCGCTAGTATTTGTGCTCTCCACGTTGGGAGCCCTGAACGGCACCATTCTTTCCTCCGCGCGGGTGCCCTATGCGATGGCGCGAGACCGGCTATTCTTTGCTCCCTTCGGCCGCCTCAATGGAGCCACGCAGGTCCCGGTATTCTCGATCGTATTGCAGGGGATCTGGGCGAGTTTGCTGGCCATCTCAGGAACCTACGATCAACTCACGGACTGCGTGATCTTTGCGTCCTGGATCTTCTACGCGCTCGTAACCACGTCCGTCTTCGCCCTCCGGCGGAAAATGCCGAACGTAGAACGCCCCTACAAGACGCTGGCGTATCCATTTCTGCCGCTGGTGTTCGTACTGGTTGCCAGCTGGCTGGTCTGGAACACCATCCACACCCGCCCTCTGGAATCTACGGTTGGGTTGGGTCTGATTGCAGCCGGCCTTCCTCTTTATTTTTACTTTCGCAAGTCGCGCGCGCGAATGGCCGCTCGCCCCGGAGAGTAATTGCTTCGCACTTCTAGAGAGGGAAGAGGGAACAGTCCGACTCTCGACAGTCACCTGTTCTTTTCTATTGGAGTCATCCTGACCGTAGTCGTTCTTCAGGCGGAGCGAACAGCCTGCCCCGAGCTGATTCGCGAGGGATCTCCCGGGCGCTACCCACGCCCATTCCTGCTTTTCTTTCGCGGACGACTGGATTTCCGTTTGCTGGACTTTTTTTGCGGAGCATAGGCGATGCAATCCGCCTCAATCAACATCCCGGGCAACGATCGCAAGTCACTGCCAACCGTCGTGCGCACCGGATAGGGTGGAGAAAAGCGGCGGGCGTAGACCGCGTTGTAGCGTGCGAAGAGCGCCGGATCGTTCAGGTGTACGGTCACCTTGACTACGTCGGCTAGGGTGGCCCGGTCGGCGGCGAGCACAGACTCCATATTGCTGATCATCAGTTCGGTCTGCTCTTCAATCGATTCTCCTGACAGCTTGCCGGTTTTCGCATCGACGGGACCGGTCCCGGTCACGAAGATAAAGTCTCCGGCTCGCCAGCCTTGCGAGTAGGCTCCCTGCGGCGCAGCTCCGCGCTCGGTCTGAATTACGTATTTCGCCATTGTCCGCCCTCCGGATTCATGAATTCTTATTTCATCAAGGACTACGTCCTGAGTCCTCGCGCCTGCACACGCCAAACTTCCTCTACCAGTTCGCCCCGGAACCCGATGATCTCGTCGTTCAAATTGGCGCAAGTGCAGGCGTGATAAGGGAAGAAGCGGATTTTCTCTCCCAGCTTCACGTCTACTTCCGCGCGCGCCATCCCATGTTCTTCATTGAGCCGCTCCACAAAGATTCGCCGGTCCACGGCCCGCGCGATGGCGGCGGGAACGGCGCGGCCAGTGCCTATGCCGCCCGCGTCCCCGCTGAAAGTCTTGGTGCCACCGTCGATCGTGAGGCGCCCGCCTCCTGTCTTGCTCGCTACTGTACAAAGCACAGAAAGCGCTAACTGATCTTCGCTCGCGATGCCGTGATCCAATTGCATCAGGTCATTGAAAACGTAGTTGCCCGCGCGCACCTCCGTGACGCCGGGTACTTCGGCGACCCATTTGCCCGTCGGCGTGCTTCCGGCAGTGATCTCGCTGACCTCGACGCCCTTCGCCCGCAGACGGTTCGCCACTTCCACCAGCAATCGTCCTTCAGCATGCCCGGCGTCTTTGGCGCTCGGCGCTCCTGGGAATCCGCTGGAACGATAAGTCGTGATTCCCGCCAATCGCAGGCCCGGCAACGATCCTATAACTGTCGCCAGACGTTCGACGGCAGCCGCGTCCTCCCATGGAATCCCACCGCGGTGCAGCCCGCTGTCAATATCGATCTGAATGTTGATCGTGACTCCAGTCTTGGCCGCTGCCTTTGACAACCCCCGCGCGGCTTCCTCCGAGTCGCAGTTCACGGTCAGGCTCTGTATGCGTTTGGCCAATTCGGCGAGACGCTGCCACTTCATGTCGCCGACCACGGGATAGGCAATGCAGATGTCCTCGATTCCCACTGCCGCGAAGGGCTCAGCCTCACTCACTTTGGCGCAGACGATTCCGCGAGCGCCGGCTGCGATCTGCATGCGGGCAATCTCCGGAATCTTGTGAGTCTTGACGTGAGGCCGAAACTTAACTCCGCACCTGTCGGTGTGCGCTTGCCACTCGCGGATGTTCTTCTCCAAGCGGTCGAGGTCAATCAGTGTTGCGGGTGTATCCAGATCGTAAATGAATGATCCAGGTTTTGGGCGTGATGGAGCCAACTTCGTTTCTCCAGTTTCGTATTTCGGCATACTAGGATATCGTTTTACGCCGCCATGTGGAATTCTCTGCCGGTTTTCAGTAGCGGTCGGCCTTCCTTATCCCGTACCATCTCAGTCCGAGGAGGCGAACGAAATTCTTTTCGGGTACTTCCCATGCCCGCGATCACCCTCATGCGAATGAATCGTACACGACATGACTTAATCCGCGCTCTGGCGCTGCTCGCCATCTTGTGTGTGCCGGGCGCCTTTGCAAAGAACAGCACCCAGATCGTAGTGGTCCCCGTCGCCAACATGTATTCCGGCCCCGGCGATCAATTCGACGTCGTATCTCAGGCCATTTACGGCAGCAACGTGACGCTGCTGACGGCTCGCGGCGAATGGTGCAGAATCCAAACCGCAGACCACTACAAGGGATGGGTTCCCAGCCGACATTTGCGACTGGTTCAGAGTGGCAATGGTTACGCCACGCTAGGGACGATCGTCCAGGTGGAAAGTCTCTTCGCCAATATTTATCGCGAGCCCGACGTCACCCGCCACAAGCCTGTCCTCACCATTCCGTTCGAGTCACGTCTGGAAGTGATTCCCGAGGCGGAGACGAAAGACGAGAAACCCGATGCGAAAAAAGCAGGGAAGGGAAAAGAAACGAAACAGAGCACTCAGGGCTGGTTGCAGGTTCGGCTTCCCGACAAGCGCAGCGCGTGGATTCAGGCGAGCGACGTCGTCTCAGACCTGAAGCCTTTGTCGATTCCCGAATCCATCGAACTGGCCAAACGCTTCCTCGGCATTCCATATTTATGGGGAGGCAGTTCCAGCTTTGGCTTCGACTGCTCCGGCTTCACGCAAATGCTGGTACGCGCCCGCGGCTTCAACATGCCGCGCGACGCCGACAAGCAAGCCGCGTGGGCGGGCCTGATCGCCGTCGACCGCAAAGACTTGCAGCCCGGCGATCTGCTGTTTTTTGGTTCCTCAGCACGAGACATTACTCACACCGGGATGTACATCGGTGACGGCCAGTTCATTCACGACACCACCAACGGACATCCAGTCGTCCAGATCGGCCGCCTCGACGATCAGCCCTGGACTCAACTACTCGTCGCCAGCCGGAGAGTGAAGTGAAGGGCCCGAGATTTTGTGCTGGTGCGTTACACTTACCAGCCGGAATCTAAATGCCCCCAAGTCTGGACGCGGTGCTCGCCAATCTCGAAGCCGCTAAAGGTCGCTTCGGACGAGGCGCAGCGGCAGAAATACAACTCCTGCTCGATCAACTCTCGCGAGCCGGCTTCCCCGACGCCAAGTCTCTCATTCGCTTTCATGAGGTTCTTCTCTTTCTCCGCGCCTTCCCGCAGTCCGCAGCGCTCGTCGCACGAATCGAAAAACTGCTGAACACCTTCCGCGAGAAGATCGAGAAGCTTCGCGAGACCAGCGTCGATATGTTGGCCTTCGACGACTTCGATACCTCCGGCATCGCCGGCACGACGATGCAAGATACGGTCCCCTTCGAGGCTGCGCGCTGGCTGGTGCGCCGCATCCCGCAGAACGTCGAGATCGCGTGGGAGGATTACGAGGAAGAGCGCGCGATGGGATCGACTTGGCCACGCTTCATTCCTCTGCTCGAAGAGGATGCCGACGTAGAGGCCAACATCCCGTGGCGCAGCTGGCTCGACTCGGCAAGGGGCCGTGAGCGAGATGTCGACTGGCTGATCCGCCGTTTCGAACGTTTGGCAGTCACCCATCGCGAGCGGGCTGAACTTTACGACTCGTTGCGGTTGCCGCTGTGCTGGCATCTGGAGAACCTGAAGTTCTCGCGTACCCGTAACTGGGCGCGCCCGCGCCAGTTCTACTACCACACGGAACGGCTGATCGTGCGAAGCCAAGTCTCGCTGGCGCACGAACTATCCCAACCTGCGCCGAGTCTCGTCAAAGTGTCGCGCCGCGAACGCGAGTCCGTCATGCACACGATTCGTGAAGTGATGGCCGTCCGCTATCGCGAACTCTACGGAACCACCCTTGGCGATCCGCGCTCCGTTGTGCGCGCCACCCTTGGCCGCGGCGTCGTGATGTATTTCTGGAACTTGCCAGCCGCGCGCCGACTGCCACTCCGCGCCTACGTCGCGGGATTCACCCTCAAGAACGGAGTTCCAATCAACTACGTTGAGGCCATCGGTCTGTGCGAGTGGATCGAGGTTGGCTTCAACACCTTCTACACTTATCGCCAGGGCGAAACCGCCTGGATCTACGCTCAAGCCTTGCGCTGCCTCAGCGCGTTCACGGCTGCGACGACGATCTCCGTTTATCCCTACCAGATCGGCCAGAACAACAACGAAGCTCTCGACTCGGGAGCCTTCTGGTTCTATCGCAAGCTAGGATTTCGCTCCGGCAGTGAGGACCTTGAGCAACTTGCTAGAAGCGAGGAGCAAAAGATCGCCGCGAACCCGCAATACCGTACGCCGAAGAAAACGCTGAAGCGTCTGGCTGAAGCGCATTTGTTCTATGAGTTGGACCGAGGCGAGTTGGACCCAGTCCAGTTGGACCACATCGGTGATCTGAATCGGGTGAGTCTTGGGAAGGGCACGACTCCCAGTCGTGCCGCAAGAGCCGCCGTCTCGACTTCGGCTTTAGCCGCTGAGGGGCCATGGGACCCGTTCTCGATTCGCAATATCGGACTGCGGGTGAACCGGCGCATGGCGCGCGAGTTCGGCGGCGACAGCCAGCGCATCCGGAGCGCCTCGGTGGCTGAAGTCAGCCGTGCGCTGGGGGTCAACTTGTCCCGCTGGAATTCAGCCGAGCGCCAAGCCTTCGAGAACTGGTCGCTAGTGCTGGCGCTGAGCCCCAACCTGAGCCGCTGGACGCCACGAGAGAAGCAAGGTGCTGCCAAGATCGTCCGCGCGCAAGCCGGTACCAACGAAATGCGCTATCTGCGCCTGACGCAGCAGCATCCGCGTCTACGCGACGAACTCCTGCGCTTGGGGTCGAAGGGATAAGTTTTGGCATGCCGCACTTTGTCTATTGACGCTATTTAGCAAAATAGCTAATATAGAACTGTGAAAACAGTCTCGCGCATCTTTCGCGCTCTGGCCGATCCCACACGCCGCCAGATTCTGCAGGAGCTCAAGGTGGGCGAACTCGCCGCGGGGGAGATCGCGTCGCGCTTCCCCATCTCCGGCCCGTCGATTTCGCGGCATCTCTCCATCCTCAAGAGCGCCGACCTGGTTTCCGAGCGCAGGGAAGGCAACCGGATTCTTTACCGGCTGGAGCCGGAAGAGATGGCCAGCGCGATGGGCGACTTCCTGAGTGCGGTCTGTCCAACCCAACTTCTGTACCGGCGCAAGGCAAGGAGAGCAAAAAAGGAGTCCAAGTTATGAAGATCGCGATCACGGGAGGAACCGGTTTCGTAGGCAGCCACTTCGCAAAGCGAGTGCTCGCGGAGGGACACGATGTCGTCTTGCTCTCGCGCTCAGCCAACCGGCAAAACAGCGGAGTGAACGACGGCAGGGTGACCAGCGTTTCCAGCGACCTCAGCGACGTCCAGGTTTTGACCGCTGCCTTCACAGATTGCGACGCCGTGGCCCACTGCGCCGGGATCAATCGCGAGATTGGCAGCCAGACGTTCCGACGCATCCATATCGAGGGGACGCAAAACGTAGTCGAGGCGGCGAAACGTGCCGGGGTGCGCCGCATCGCGCTGATGAGCTTTCTGCGAGCGCGTCCGGATTGCGGCTCGCCCTACCACGAATCGAAGTGGGCCGCGGAGGAGATCGTGCGAAACTCCAGTCTCGATTACACGATCGTGAAGGCTGGGATGGTCTACGGGCGCGGCGACCACATGCTCGACCACTTGAGCCACGCTTTTCACACGCTCCCGATTCTGGCTACCGTCGGCTTCCGTCAAAAGGCAATCCGGCCGCTTGCCATCGACGATCTGGTCAACGTTTTGCACGCGGCGCTGGTGAACGGGCGACTGACCCGGCGGACAATCGCAATCACCGGAGCGGAGCAGCTCTACCTCAGTGATGCGGCGCGACGCGTGGCGGACGTGCTCGGGCGGCGCATCTGGATTTTCCCTGCGCCAGTCTGGTTCCACTATGCGCTCGCGCTGGTTTGCGAGGGCACGATGAAAGTTCCGCTGGTGGCGAGGGCGCAGGTTCGGATCCTGTCGGAGGGAGTGGTTGAGCCAGTCACAAAGTGTGATCCCCTGCCATCGGACTTGTTGCCAGTCCGGCGCTTTACTTCGGAGCAGATTCGTAGCGGCCTGCCGGATGCGGGGCCGTTCGGTTTGCGGGATCTAAGGTGCTGCGCGTGATGGCGGATCTCTCGCCAGGCCACGCCGCTTCGAACTCGGTCGTGAATCCTATTCTGCTTTACGACGGCGTTTGCGGGCTGTGCAACCGGCTGGTGCAGTTCGTTCTGCGGCGTGATCCGGGTGGGGCGTTTCGATTTGCCTCGCTGCAGAGTCCGCTGGCGGGGGGCATCTTGGCGCGGCACGGGGCGGATGCTGCCGACCTCGACACCGTTTATGTTGTGGTCGATTGCGATCAGCCGGACGAGCAGCTGTTGCCTCGTTCCGATGCTGTTATTTTCATCCTCGGGCACTTGGGAGGGGCGGCTGTCCCCACACCGGCAACACCTACCTCTGGATCTTCATTCTGGCGGGCGGCTGGACTCTTGTTACAACTCGTTCCGCGGCTGGTTCGCGACTGGGGCTACCGGGCGGTTGCCCGTACGCGATACCGCATCTTTGGGCGCTACGATGCGTGCCCCATGCCTAGCGAAGACACCCGCTGGCGCTTCCTCGATCGGTAGACGCGTCTTTCGTCTCGCTACGTTTTTCGTAATCCCAGAATCAGGGCGACGACGCCGCCGGCGAGAAGAATGATGCCTGCGGCGGGAGGAAGCTTTTCGTTGTTTTCGGTCTGTACGCTGATTTTGGCGTCCCCGAACTTGACGCCGTGATTTTCACTGTGAGGAACCGGCACGACAAAAGCCAGCACTCCCAACACCAGCAGCAAGACTCCGACAATGGGAAGGGCCTTCATAAGAGAACTCCGGTCAAAATCGTGTATTGCATGTGTACTGCATCAGGGCGAATTACTGCCTACCGCAGCTACACGCCTGTGATCCTATCACCAACCGGGCGTTGACGGTTCAGGTCGAACGCATCAGACCGAGCCCATTTTATGAAATAACTTCTCCGGTAGTCGTTATCGTTGGCCTTCGCATCTGTCATTATTCGTTATTCGATCTAGTATCCGGTGCATGGAGCGATTCAAGATGAAGACTGACAAGCTCGCCAAGACCTACCGTATCGAGAGCGGCAAGCATTTCCAGGTGAAAGACTTTGATCCCGCGGACACTGGACATTTGCACTCGAAGGAGCATGCGGAGGAGGCTCTGCGGCAGGGGATCGTCCGCACGGCGGAGTTGCAAGACAAACTCTATGCCCAGAACAGCTGGTCGCTGCTTTTGATTTTTCAAGCCATGGACGCTGCCGGAAAAGATGGCATCATCAAGCACGTGATGACGGGAATCAATCCGCAGGGGTGTCAGGTCTATTCCTTCAAAGCGCCCTCGGAACCAGAGTTGCAGCACGATTTCTTGTGGCGGACCACGCGCTGCCTGCCGGAGCGCGGACACATCGGCATCTTCAACCGGTCGTATTACGAAGAGGTGCTGGTAGTGCGGGTTCACCCCGAAATTCTCAAGAGCCAAAAAACGCCAGCGTCGATTGTGGGCAAGAATATCTGGGAGGAGCGGTTCGAAGATATCCGCTGCTTTGAGCGGCACATGGCACGGAGCGGGACTGTGATCCGCAAATTCTTCCTGAACGTTTCGAGAAAGGAGCAGAAGCGGCGCTTCCTGGCGCGTCTAGACGAGCCCGAGAAAAACTGGAAGTTCTCCGCCGCCGACATTCGCGAACGCCAATGCTGGGACGACTATCACAAGGCCTACGAAGAGATGATCGCTAACACGGCGACTGAACAAGCCCCGTGGTACGTGGTTCCAGCGGATAACAAATGGTTCACGCGGCTGGTAGTATCAGCGGTGGTCGTCGACACGCTGGAGTCGCTGGATCTCGCATATCCCAAGGTGGATGAGGCAAAGCGGAAGGAGTTGGAAGCGGCGAAAAAAATCCTTATATCCAAGAAGTAAGCACTGCCCCCGTAAGGTGTGACTCACAGTCAGATTCTTGCGGAACGGACCTGCGCTGCCCTTTGCAGCAAGCCTCCGCAGCGATTACCATAAGCAAATTGTCCACTTCTTCCCCGGAGATAACCCGAACATGGGCCCAGATACTTTTCGCACGAACGTGTCGCGCTTCGCTCAGTTGGTTCTCGCAGTCACATTCACGGTTTTGTTCGCAATTTCCGCCAGCGCTCAGACCAAGCCCGAGCGGCAATCCAAAGCCGCGAAGCCGGTGCCAACAGCGCAGCCTGCCGACACGACGACGAGCGATTCCGACGCTGCCGAATCCTCCAAGCCCGAGGAGAAGGCGTTCAAAGGAATGAAGTATCGCCTGATTGGGCCGTTCCGCGGCGGACGGTCGCTGACCGCTGCCGGAATCCCGGGCGATCCTACGACCTATTATTTCGGCTCGACCGGCGGAGGAGTTTGGAAGTCGACCGACGGAGCCATGACCTGGTCGTCGGTTTTTGACAAGGAAGGAACTTCCGCGATTGGCAGCATCGCGGTTGCGAATTCCAATCACAATGTCCTCTATGTTGGGACGGGCGAGGCCTGCATTCGCGGCAACATCTCGCACGGCGACGGCGTCTACCGGTCGCTGGATGGCGGCAAGACGTGGAAGAACGTAGGGCTGAAAGATTCGCGCGCGATCGGCAAGGTCATTATTAATCCCACGAATCCCGACATTGTTTTCGTGGCCGCCCTCGGCCATCCTTACGGAGCGAACACCGAACGCGGAATTTTTCGCACCACCGACGGCGGCAAGACCTGGGAGAAAGTTCTCTACAAAGACGAGAATACCGGCGGCATCGACGTAGCGTTCGATCCGCATAATCCCAATATTCTTTTTGCAGCCCTGTGGCAGGCGCGGCGCACCTCGTGGAGCATGTCGAGCGGAGGCCCCGGCAGCGGACTCTACCGTTCGAACGACGGCGGCACAACCTGGAAGCACATCGAGGAACACGGCCTGCCCAAGGGACCGTACGGAAAGATTGGCGTAGCCGTGGCCGCGAACTCGGACCGAGTGTATGCGCTGATCGAGGCCCACAACCCGGATGGCGGCCTGTACCGCTCCGATGATGGCGGCGAGTCGTGGCAGTTGGTCAATCCCGACCACAGCCTGTGGCAGCGTCCCTGGTACTACATGCACGTGATCGCCGACCCGCGCGACGAAAATGTTCTTTACATCATGAACGTCGAGTCCTATAAGTCGACCGACGGAGGACATTTGTTCAACAAAGTCAAAGTGCCGCACGGCGACAACCACGGGCTTTGGATCGATCCGCAGAATACGCGGCGCATGATCGCCTCCAACGACGGCGGAGTAACCGTGACGCTTGACGGCGGCAGGAACTGGACTCGCCAAGACAACCAGCCCACGGCGCAGTTCTATCACGTCATCACCGATTCGGCGACGCCCTACCGCGTTTACGGACCGCAACAGGACAGCGGCACGGTCGCGATCGCAAGCCGCAGCGACGACGGTTCGATCGACCACAGCGATTGGTACGACGTGGGCGGCGGCGAAGCCGGCTACATCGCCCCGGATCCGCGCGACCCGAATATCGTTTACGCGGCCGACTACCAGGGAAACATTACGCGCTATGACCGGCACATTGGGCAGGTGAAGGCGATCACCGAGCAGCCGGAACTATCCGACGCGCACGGGGCGGCGAACTTGGAACATCGCTTCCAGTGGACCGCGCCCGTCATGCTTTCTCCGCACGATCCCGACACTCTTTACCACGCCGGGGAGCGTTTGTTCAAGACCACCGACGGCGGCGTGCACTGGCAGGCCATCAGCCCGGATTTGACACGGAACGACAAAGAGAAGCAGAAAGTTTCCGGCGGCGACATCACGCTCGATGACTCGGGCACAGAGTATTACGACACGATCTTCGCGCTAGCGGAATCTCCGGTCACCAAAGGGTTGCTCTGGGTCGGCACCGATGACGGCCTGCTTCAGCTCACGCGAAATGAGGGCCAGACCTGGACGAACATCACTCCCAAGGATATGCCGCAGTGGGCCCGCGTCAGCCAGATTGATCCTTCCGCTTTCGATGCGGGTACGGCGTACGTGGCCGTCGATCGTCACCAGTTCGACGATCTACGTCCCTATATTTACAAGACCAGCGATTATGGCAAGAGTTGGGCGAAGCTGACCGCCGGAATTCCTGATACGACGTTTGTGCGGGTCGTCCGGGAAGATCCGAAAAAGCTTGGGCTGCTATATGCCGGAACCGAGCAGGGCGTCTTCGTGTCGTTTAACGATGGCGCGAACTGGCGTCCGCTGAAGTTGAATCTGCCGACAGCACCGGTGCATGACCTGGTCATCAAAGACAACGATCTGGTGGTCGCAACGCACGGGCGCGCGTTCTGGATTCTCGACGACCTATCTCCACTCCGGCAGTACAGCGATGACATCGCGCAGAAAGATGCTTTCCTGTACACGCCAGGGCCGGCCTACCGCATTCAGGCAGGAGCCAGCGGCGAACGGCATCCTTCGAAGCGGACGGGACAGAATCCGCCGGTTGGGGCAGTGATCTATTACTTCCTCAAAGATGCGCCGAAGGCCGGCACCGAAGCTAAGATCGAGATTCTCGACGCTTCCGGGAGCGTCATTCGCAAGTATTCGAGCACGGAGTTCAATTCGTTGGAAGAACCGCTCGATCCGGACGACAAGAAGCCCGAGAAGCAACTGAAACCGGAAGCCGGCTTGAATCGATTCGTCTGGGATTTGCACTACGAAGAGGCGCATCACGTTCCGGGCTACTATCTCTGGGAGTATGGCAGCGGAGCGCGGGGTCCGGTGGCGGTGCCCGGCCACTACCAGGTTCGTCTTACGGTGGGAGGCCAGAGCCAGACCGCGTCCTTCGAACTGAAACTCGACCCACGAGTCAAAGTGAGCCAGGCCGATCTGGAGCAGCAATTCAATCTGCTGTTGCAGACGCGCGACGAGCTAAGCCGCGTCTACGATACGGTCAATCAGATCCAGGATGTTCGTTCGCAGTTGTCCGGGCTTAAACGGCGTCTGCCGGAAAACGCCAGCACGAAGACAATCTCGACCGCAGCTGACGATCTGGAGAAGAAACTGGTCGCGGTCCGCGAGGATCTCGTCAACCTCACCATCAGCGCGAATGAAGACTCGCTGGCTTATCCTCCGCAACTCGACGCGCGACTGGCGTACCTCGCGATGGACGTGGGTACTGCGGATTCGGCCCCGACCGAAGCGGAGCAGCGCCAATTTGAAAAGCTGAAGCGGCAAAGCGGAGAACTGATTGGTCGCTGGGAAGATTTGCAGCGGCGCGATTTGGCTGCGTTTCAGAAGCTCACCGTCGAAGGTAGCCTGTCGACGGTAGTGGTGCCGCCGCCGGGACGCGCCACAGATGAGGCGATTCCCGCGCACTGACATAAAGTAGCGCCGGCGTCCCGCCGGCTGTCCCGAGGGCGTCTCGCCCTCGGCGCGGCGGGCGAGGACGACCGCCTGACAGTCACCCAGGACGCCGGCTCTACCGTTTACTCCTCCCATTACTCCTATTACTTCCGTGCCACTTCGATGGCACTGTTGTGCCTTGTTCAGATTCAGGCGCGTTGCTATTGTGCAAATAGAGATGTTGCTGTTGCTTTCTCCCCTGAGGATCAACGAAGTCGATTCCGAGTGGGGGTGTATATGCGAATGATGCATCTGTGCTATGCGGCAATTGGCTTTGCGGTGGCCCGCTGGATTTTCAAGCGGCAAGCAGTATTAGACCCAGTTACACGGTTCCGGTCACAGGGTCTGCTGTAGAACGATTTTTCCGGGCTTGGGCGTGCGCCCCGTTGCGCCTCCATTTCGTCAGCGCGCGCCCACTGCTTTCCCCTCCCAGAAGTAACTATTACCAACGTTTGCCCGCATCATCCCGTTTCTCCCATCTCTTCATACAATTGGCTCAGGGACCTCTCTGCGAGCGTCCGCGATCCGACCCGAGTCTTCATGCCGCGGCTTCGAACAACGCGACTGGTTCTTTTCCTGCTGCTGGCAGTCCTGCTGCCCACGTGGTTGGCTGCGCAGGATGCTCCGAACGAATATCCAGAAGATGCCCCACTGGGAGATGTTGCCCGCACCCTGCGCAAGAAAACTCCGCCGTCGCAGGACGTGATCGACGACGACAATCTGACGAAGGTGATGCAGCAGGCAGAAAGCCGCCACGCCCCAGGCTCGGCGCTGAGATTCCTGATGGCAGGAGAGGGGAAAGGCTTCCACGTCAGCGCACCGGACGTCACCTGCAGTCTTGCGTTCACGGCGAATGTGAAGTCGCTACTCACGAACCAATATGCTCAGATGGAGCTTCCGCCAGGCGAAGTGCTCAAGCTGGAAGGTCCGGCCACGATCGAAGGCGACGCACTGATCGTCGCAATTTACAACCGAACCGACTGGCATGTTAGCGAAGTCGCGGTCGCGCTGACGGTGGTCAAGAAGAACGAGACTCGGGATGCGTCGTTATCTGAAAGTGGTACATTCAATGGTGGAGCGAAATTGTTACCGGTTGTCGCCGACACGTCGGCTCGGGAAGCTGAAGTCCGTCCAGAGAAGAAGCCTGATGTCACGTTGATTTACCGGATGCGAGCGGCCGCGCCTCCTTCGACGACCACAGTTTTCAGCGCGCCGCTGAACCTGCAGCTTGCGCCCGACGAGGAGTGGCACTGGGCCATCGTGCAAGGCAGAGGATACCCGCCGCAGAGTTACGCTGGCGCTGCGCCGCAAACATCAGCGCAAACTAATACGCCAGCGCTCTCGCAGCCTACCTTACCTTCCGCATTGGCATCGCCTCAGAGTTCACCGGCAGTTTCTTTGCCGCAAAACCCGCAATAAAATCCAGGATTGCAGACGGACTCTACTTTACATATTTTCCATTCTCCACTTCATACTCGACGCGGAACGGGCTTCTGCGTTCGCCGGGACTGCCAGCCCTCCTGCACAATCAGGCTATTGGCCCGCGCGAGGCGCTCGGAGGGCAGCGGATGAGAGCGAAAATATCCCTGCAAACTTTGAATCGCGAGTTGCGACAGTTCTTCCTCGGGACTCCGGGCGTGAATGACGTACTCTTCGTGCAGCTTGCTGAAATGTTCGAACATGCTGACTGCGCCATAGGGAGAATAGCCGCCCAGCACCGCCAGACGCATTCCTTCCCGGTCGCCCTCGAACTCCTCGTCTTTGTTGTAGCCGGCTTCCCATACCTGAAGCGGGATTTGCAGGATGACGCCCACGATGCCGAGTTTCAGATTGCGCAGCCGGGCTTCGATCTGCACGCGTTCGGCACAGTGGTAGTGATCGATGTGTTCGATCTCGTGTGCAATGACGACAGCGAGCTCGTCTTCGCTGGTCATCAAGTCGAGCAGTCCCTCGCCGACGTAGACGGGACCGCCCGGCAGAGAGAAGGCATTGATCATGGCGCGGTCGGGCACAAGATGAAACGAGTACGGCAAATGCCGATGGGCGTTCACGCTGACGGACGTTCCGACCCGCCGTACGTAACTCTCGAGTGCTTGCTCTTCAGGACTCAGTTTTTCCACGGAAACGGCGTATTCCTGGGAGAGTTCTTTGCCGACCGCGATCTCCTCGTCATCGGAAAGGCGAGTCAGCCGCATGGGCGCGCGGCTGAGATCGCGCTGTGCATCTGCTGCCATGGCCACGATTGCATTGGCGGAGACGGGCGTAGCGTCGTGTCGGCGCTGGCTGAAATAGAGCCCCGTGACTCCAACGAGCAGCACGACCAGAAACGCGATGGCACGTTTCATAGAAATTGCCGAATGGCCTCGCGGTACTTGGTGTAAAGGAACGACACCAGCAGCAATGCCATTCCAAGAATAATGAAGGTAATGTAGCGGTCGCGTGCCTGCAGGCCCCAGGCGTCCCGCACCAGGAGTTTGCCGACGCAGAGCAACAATAGGACGAACCCGGTCAGGCGAAAACTGCGCTCTTTAACCGCGAGCGCGAGCAGCACGATCAGCACTCCTTCCAGACCCCAGGACACCGTCACCATGCCGGCACGCATCTTCAGCGCCAGCATGAGCGTCAGCAGAAGTACGGGCGCAAAGAACATAAACTGCTCAGGGTGCCGCACCACCGCTCCAATCCAGTTGCTGGACGGTTGTCCCTTGTGGTGATCGCGCCACTGGAACGCGAAGGGCAGGCACGCCAGCAGCGCCACGATGGCAGAGCCCAGAACGCTGATTCTCCCGATCCAGTCCGTGCCCGTGAAATAACTTGCTCCAAATAGATTGTGCATCACGCCGCGGGTACACGCGCCCAAAGTCAGAAGGAGCGCCTGATGCAGAAAGATGGACCGATTGAGCAGAAGGGCTAACCCAAAGAGAATGAAAACCACAACCGCCCATGCGGTGACCAGCCATTCGTTGGCAAACTGGAAATACAGTAGAGCGACGACGGTGCCTACACCGAGGTAGGCAATGAGCAGATCGAAGTGTAATCCGCGGTCATCGCGCGCAGCCTGATCCTCCGGCCCCAACTGAGCGTAGACAAAGAAGTAAATGAGGGCGATGGGTAGTACGGTGTATATCCGCGGTCCCCAGAATTCGCCCGAATTCTCGGCCGTCAGATTGGCGAAGAAGATGCGCCCGAAGGAAGCAGCGAGCGCCACATAGGCCTGAAATCGAAACTGCCGGGTCTTGCGCCAGAGGCCATATTGGAAAAGGACCAGCCCGAAAACGGCCCAGCCCACAGCGACGCTTAGCGGCTGCAGCTCATACCACAGTAGCAGCGAGACCAACGCCGACGCCGCCCACGAGTAGATGTGATGAAACTCCCGCTCACGCAATTGCTCCGGCATGCGGATGACCCGCGACAGCGCGTAGAAGACGACTGCGACAATGGCCAGAGAGAGCAGCCGGACGCTGATACCGTGCCACGTCTCCGTCACATACAGATTCACCGTAACGCTGCGGACCATAGTGAGTGCGGCGAGTGCGTGGGCCTGCCATCCGAGATCTTCAAGCTCAAAGCGGCGATCCACCAGCGCCAGCACGAGAGCGAATATTGCCCAGACCGCCGCCAGCCATCCACTGGGCGCTTCGCGGCACGCGAGGAAAGCCAGCAGAGCAGTCGCGGCAAAGGTGTGCAGATAAGAAACCGCGCGTCTGAAATCGGAGTCGGGCGGAGTCGATTGTCGCGAAAGGAAATACAGACCTGCGGCGACGATCGAAATTGTGACCAGCCGCAGCGAAATGCCCTGCCAAAACGGGTGCTCCAGTTCAAGGTTGAAGGTATAGGCGCGCACCAGTGAGCACGCTGCAACGGCGTTCGCTTGCCATCCGAGTTGGCGGTAACGGATCTCGCGCATGACCCGTGCGAGTGCGGCCGCGAAAATAATCCACGAGACCGCAGTCCAGGGCGCAGGTATTGCTTCGTTGAGCACCCAGACCATCACGCCGGTGCCCGCCCAGCTGTACGCGATGCGCCCAAGGTTCACATGGGCCTGATTCGGTACGCTGATTCGCCGGGCAATCCAATATGCCCCTGCCACTACCGGCAATGCCGCAAATGCATGAAGGGGGGTGTCGTGCCAGCGCTGAGCGCCGGATGGGTCAGCGGTGACGGCCGCCAGCACCGCCAAGGCTCCCAACAAATGTGTATGCCACGCCAGCATTGGATAGCCGATTCGTTGTCCGACTTCCAGCAGCAATACTGCAAAAGCAATCGCCGCCAGAGGCTGCCAGAGTTCCGGCACTTCGTAATAAATCAGCGCCGTCATCAGGCCCGTGCCCGCAAAGGCGAACAGCCCGCGGAAGGTTCCTTGATTGGTTTCGTTGCCCCTTGCGGCCCACTTGGCCGTGAGATAAAAGGCCGCAGCGATGATCGGCAACGTGATGAGGCGCGCACGGACGTGAGTGTGTTGCGGGACCTCGGTGTGCAGATTGATCGCAGCCACGCGATAAAGCGTCAAGAGGCCGAGAAGGCCGTACTGCACTTGGAGATGGAACGACTTCAGCTTTTGCCCCAGAACCGCCAGCGTCAGCATGATGCCGGCGAAGGCCAGCGCGGCCCAATCTCCGGAGAACAACGCCCAGGCAGCGGAAGCGGCCGCAAATGCTCCGACATAGGAATGAGCTCGGAGCATGAGCGCATCGAGCGAATCGCTAAAGAACCGTTCCCACCGCCGGCCCACAAAAAGTGCGTTCAAATAAAATACGACTGCACAGAGCGTGAACATTACTCCTACAGCCAGCACGACGTCGTCACTGACGCGCCGGGCCACCATAAGCTGCTGAAAATCAATTCCGATCAAGTGCAAGCTAACCAGCAGTCCTATGAAGAGTCCGAGCCTCCGGAAAACGACTTCACTCACAATGACGCCCGCAGCCAGAAACGCTTCGGCGCCGATCAGCCACAGGATGGCAAGGTTGTTTCCGGAATAGCGGAAGGGAACGGAGGCAATCATGAGCGCCCCGCCTAGTACGCTGAGGACCACGAAAGCTTCCCGGCGGCGCTTGATCATCGAAAGCTGTCCAACGCTGAACTCGACCGCGCCAATGATCAGGAGAGCCATAAACGCCAGCTCCGGGCGCACCGACTGGAATTTCATGGACCCGAGCAATAGCAGGGTATTGAGCAGCGCGGCCACCGTCGAGATGTGCTCGTCGCGCGGGGACTTCGGCTTACGGACGACATACGAAATGCGATAGGTGATCCAATAAAACAACAGGATCCCGGTACTGGCGCGGTAGTCCGCAAATGCGCGCCCCTCGGCGCCGCCGGGACCCAGCAGGCGGTACAGCCAATATAGATGATTGGCGTAGCTCGACAAAATGCCGAATACTTCGAGTTCGAACCATCCCATTTTGATGACGATCGCAACCAGTCCGATGGCGAGGATCACGCCCGAGGAAAGGCTATAGACGTCGTCATTGCTGAGCGCGACGGTGCCGTAAGCCAATAGAAACGACAGCCCAGTGACCAGTTGCGAGCGATAGCGCAACGTGTGTCCGACCATGGCGAGCGCCACGGCGAGCATGAAAATGAGATCGGTACTTTCTGAGGTCATCACGCGCATCGCCTGCACGTGATTCATGGCATAAGTCGTAAAAAACAGGAGAGCCCATCCACCGCCAATCAGCGTGTGGCCGAGAACGCGGTAACGCTCGCGCTTCTCCAGGAAAATGCCGCCCACCAGCAGCGCCAGAGAGACGACGAAAGAGAGTCCTACCTTGCCTGCGGGACCAAGTTGCCCGAGTTCGTAGATTCCAAAAAGCGCGACTCCAAACACCACCAGAACGATTCCTAGCTTGTTGAGCCAGTTCGTTCCCAATATTTCTTCCAGCGCGAACACGGACTTCATGCGCTGCTGCGCCGTTGCTTTGGGAACAGCGGAGGTTGCCGCGGGAGCGTGCAACGCGGCCAACTGAGGCGACGCGACAACGCGAACCGGCGAAGAAGGTGGCGGAATCGAAGTCGTCGGCGCGACCGGAGGTGACGGCTTCTTGCTTGGCGGAATCTCCATCCGCGAAAGCGGCAGAGGCGTCGCCGACGAGGGAGGCTGAGTTGGCTCTGCCTTGTGAACGGGGACCATAGGTGGCTGGGGCACCGTTGGATTTGCCACGACCGGTGTTGTCACTATCGGCGGGGTAACAGGTTTCTGCGCGCTGACCTGTGCGGCAACCGGGGCGACCGCATCTTTCTCAATCTCTTGGGCAACAACGACGGGCTTCTTTTCAATAGCAGGCGGAGGCGGGGACGCGAGAATGACCGCCGCTTCAGCGGGTTTGTGGATGACTGGCGGTGCCGTTGCCTTCTGGGCCGGGGTCCGAACCGTCGAAGGAGCTGCGTACTGAGCCTCGACGGCCGAATCGGCGATTGGAGGCGCCGCCGTTATCTGACGTCTGAGCTCCAACAGTTCGCGATGCAGCGCATCGTTCTGTTTCGTATTTAGTTCGGCCAGATCCCGCAGTTGCCCGCGAAGTTTATTTTGCTTCCAGGCACTCAATCCCACCGCGGCCACAGCGAACACGATGCTGATCGCCGGCTCGCTCAAGGCTAACAACGCGAGCACTACGAGAACGAGCTCCAGCATTGGCACTCCCCCGTATGTTCGTGATTCCGTAAGCCTAGATAGTAGAACGCACAAGAGAGCACGTCTTGCACTTTCTTTCCCCCTTGCAAACCGGGAACTTAACAGCGTTCCATCTCTTCTGGCTGGAATACAGACGCGCTTCGTGACAAGATGTGCAGACCCCAGGGTTTACAGATGCTTACCCAGAACTACCTATGAGCGAAAATGCAGCCGCGAGCGTGGTCGAGACCGCAGAAGAAAATGAAGCGACCGAAAATGTAAACCACGCCGTCGTCCCGGCATGGCGACGAGGCTTCTGGTCGTTGGTCATCACACAATTCCAGGGCGCGTTCAACGAAAACGGCCTGAAAAATTTGGTGGTCTTCCTCATCCTTGCGATGGCCATGCAGAAGGCCGATCGCGATCAACTGGTCTTGATCGTTGGCACACTGTTCTCCGTGCCGTTCATCCTGTTCTCGATGACCGGCGGCTTTCTCGCCGACCGTTACAGCAAGCGCACGGTCACGATCGGAACCAAGTTTCTGGAAATGGCCGTCATGGGGCTCGCTATCGGCGGACTAGCCTGGCAGAACCTGCACGTTGAAATGGCGGCTGTTTTTTTAGCCAGCACGCAGGCAGCATTGTTCGGTCCCTCCAAATATGGATTACTCCCGGAATTGTTGCCGGAGTCGCTGCTCTCGTGGGGCAATGGCGTGCTCGAACTCGGGACGTTTCTGGCGGTAATAGCGGGAGGTGTTTCCGGTGCATTCCTTGCCGATTTCTTTCAGACACATCAGGGATGGTCGGGGCTCATCTTTCTGAGCCTGTCTTGCGTGGGATTGATTTTCAGTCTGGGAATCACGAAAGTTCCTGCCGCCGATCCCACAAAGAAGTTTCGAGCGAACCCGATTGGGGATCTTTGGGCACAAGGCCGCCTGATCCGAAAGGACCGAGTGCTCTGGCTGGCCGTCCTCGGCAATACCTATTTCTGGTTTCTGGGCGCACTGCTGACGGCGAATATTGTGTTCTATGGCAGCGACGTGCTGCACATCAGCTCTACGCATACGGGAATCCTTCAGGCTGCGGTTGCGATTGGCATTGGGCTGGGCAGTCTGACTGCCGGATATCTTTCGAGTGGAAAAGTCGAGTATGGATTGATTCCTCTGGGTTCCGTGGGCATGACGGTTTTCGGGATCATGCTATCCGGGCACGGGCTCTCTTTCGCGAGTGTCCTGGAGTTGCTCGCGGCTTTGGGCTTCGCCGCCGGATTCTTTGCGGTTCCCGTTAACGCCTTGATTCAACACCGTCCCGACGAAAAAGATAAAGGCGGCGTAATCGCGGCGGCCAATTTGCTTTCGTTCATTGGCATTGGTGCTGCGGCCGGCATTTACTACGTCTTCCAGCACTACACCCACCTGAGTCCGCCCAGCATTTTTCTCTGCGCTTCTCTGATGACCGTGGCCGCGACCATTTACGTCTTGTACCTGCTGCCTGATGCTCTGCTCCGGCTGCTGCTGTGGATCGCGACTCACACTCTCTATCGAATTCACTTGCAGGGCCGCGACAATGTTCCGGCCAAAGGCGGCGCGCTGCTGGTTCCGAATCATGTATCGATGGTCGACGCCGTACTGCTTATCGCCTCCATCGATCGCCCCATTCGCTTCCTCATGTTCAAGGGCTCGTATGATCACCCGCTGGTGAAGCCCTTCGCCAAGATCATGGGCGTGATTCCGATCTCGTCGCAGCTTCGCCCGCGCGAGATGATTCAATCGCTGCGCACTGCAAGCCAAGCCTTGAAAGACAGAGAAATTGTGTGCATCTTTCCCGAAGGGCAGATGACGCGCATCGGCCAGATGCTTCCATTCCGTCGCGGGATGGAGAGAATCGTGAAAGGCGTGGATGTGCCGATCATCCCCGTGAACCTCGGTGGCGTTTGGGGTTCCATCTTCAGCTTCGAGCGCGGGAGGTTTCTGTGGAAGATGCCTCGCCGGATTCCGTACCCCGTCACGGTGACGTTCGGAAAGCCGATGCCCGCGACCACGAGCGCACAGGAGGTGCGGCAGGCTGTGCAGGAACTTGGGGCGGAGGCCTATCACTTCCGCAAGCGCTATATGCGGACGCTGCACCGTTCCTTCGTGCAAACTGCGCGCCGTCATCCGTTGCGCTTTGCGATGGCCGACGGCCGCACTGCGAAAGTCACTTTCGGCAAGGCTCTGACCGGGACGGTTTTCCTGGCGCGAAGGCTTCGCTCCATCTGGCGCGATCAAAATATGGTCGGTATTCTGTTGCCGCCGTCGGTTCCGGGCGCGCTAATCAATCTTGCTGCTCTCCTCATGGGGAAGGTTCCCGTCAATCTGAATTACACGGCTTCCAACGAAGTGCTGGCGTCTTGCGCGAAGCAATGCGAGCTAAAGACTGTGATCACGTCGAAAGCTTTTCTGGAGCGCGTGCATCTCGAGGTGCC